>Ga0114922_10000015_pt1 | contig 173268 bp, 148 predicted proteins | sample AartaG_FD_100975 | JGI IMG/M metagenome (GOLD analysis project Ga0114922, IMG submission 100975) | Deep subsurface microbial communities from Aarhus Bay to uncover new lineages of life (NeLLi) - Aarhus_00045 metaG | ecosystem: Environmental > Aquatic > Marine > Oceanic > Sediment | place...
CTTCGACTCAGTCCGTCTTTTCGAATCCCGTAAAATATGCACTTCTGGCATATTTTACACAGTCTGGCTATACCAATCTTTACAAACTGCAGTAACTTTATATGGTACGCCAGGAGGGATTCGAACCCCCGACCCACGGATTAGAAGTCCGTTGCTCTATCCAGCTGAGCTACTGGCGCAAAAGATCTATACAATCATTATAGCAAATAAAAATTCATTATTGAAAAACGTTGACACCCAAAACCAGATTAATACTTTAGTTAATATCGGTGCATAAGTCAAGGTCAGCTTGAACCCCAAAAAAGCTGCCGTAATTTTTAAAATACATATGGCTTGCTGCTTTTATCTCACGTTTGAAACATGGTAGAATAGACAAAGTAAATTAGATCAAGAAGCCAAGATAGGAGCATCTATGGAATTTATAACAGCGATCGCCGGAACTATGGGAGTATCATTAGCTGTACTTTTTTTTGCAATAATCTTTTGTTTTATAATACTCGGTACTTTAATCAGCCTGGGATTATTTGTATTGTGGATTATTACTCTTGTTGATTGCATAAGGAGAGATAATAAGGATTTTGCAGCCGGGGGCAAGAACCCCAAAGTACTCTGGATCCTGCTTCTGGTTTTCTTCCGTCAAATCGTACCGATCATCTACTATTTTCTGATAATGTATAAAAAAAAGAAACCTAAATAAAAAAAATGGAGCGGGAAACGGGATTCGAACCCGCGACCCTCAGCTTGGAAGGCTGACGCTCTAGCCAACTGAGCTATTCCCGCCCGAAGTGGTCGGGGTGAGAGGATTTGAACCTCCGACCCCCTGCTCCCAAAGCAGGTGCGCTAAACCAAACTGCGCTACACCCCGGCTGTATCGACCGATACTTTAGCACAAAAATAATATCATAATTTTAAAAATTTACAATAAACTCACGCACTGCTTTAATTGCCTTGCCCCTGTGGCTGATGCTGTTTTTTTCTTCCCGGTTTAACTGAGCCATTGTCTTTTTATGTCCCGAAGGAATAAAAATACAGTCATAGCCAAAACCGCCGGTGCCCCTTTCCTCAAAACCTATATGACCGCTGCAAACACCTCTGGTCTCAAAAACAGGACCTTTTTCGGGAATCCACAATACCATATTGCAGACAAACCTTGCTTTCCTGTCAGAAACCCTTTTGGCATTTTCCATTTCCGCCATCAGCTTATCCCTGTTCTGTTTATCTGTAGCATTCTCACCCGCATATCTTGATGATCTTACTCCGGGCCTTCCTCCAAGAAAATCCACTTCAAGTCCAGAGTCATCGGCAAGGGTGATTGTACCCGTGTGATCAGAAACAGCTCTGGCCTTAAGTCTTGCATTTTCAAAAAAACTGCTTCCTTTCTCTTCTACATCCGGAAGATCTTTAAAATCTTTGAAAGTCAGCCATTCTACCTGCGGCAAACTGCCGGCAGATGATTTTATCTCTTTTATTTTCCCTGTATTTCGTGAAGCAATGACTATCCGCAAAAGATCGGCACCTTTACTTTTAAATTATAAAAAGCGATGATTATAAGCTTTGATTTAATATTCTCTTTTGAATATCTATGATCTCCCCAATCGCAACAGTTGCTTTTTCCATCATTTTGTCAAAATCTTCCCTGCTGAAAGGGTTTTTTTCTGCAGTGGATTGGACTTCGGTCAGTTCATTTTTGGAATTCATCACTACATTCATATCTACCTGAGCTTTTGAATCTTCTTCAAAACAGAGATCCACCAGAATCCTGCCGCCCACCATACCTACACTTACAGCCGCCAAAAAACTCTCTATAGGCATTTCACTGATTATCTTCTTATTGATCATTGAATGCATGCAGTCAAAAAGAGCAACAAAGCTTCCGGTTATAGATGCAGTCCTGGTCCCGCCATCTGCTTCGATCACATCACAATCTATCCATACTGTTCTTTCTCCGATCTTTCTCAGATCGGCTATACTTCGGAGCGACCTTCCGATAAGTCTCTGGATCTCATGAGTCCTGCCGCCTATCCTTCCCGCAGTCTGGGGCCTGATTATCCTCTGGGGAGCAGCGCCCGGAATCATATCATATTCGGCAGTGATCCACCCCGAGCCTTTCCCAGCTAAAAATTTAGGGACTTTGTCTTCAACAGTAGCCGTACATACGATCCTCGTGTTCCCCATTTCAATAAATACAGAACCTTCGGCATGTGATATATAATTCCTGGTTATATTTATCTCTCTTATTTCATCATCTTTCCTGCCGTCAATTCTTTCAACCATTGCCTTTGACCTTTCCCTTTAATAATAAATTAGTCCTTATATATCAAGCTTGGTCCTTATGACTTCCTTTATCTCTTCACCTAAAAACATCTTCCCGACTTCAAAGAAACTGCTTACCGTTCCTGTTTCATAAAAAATTCTTTCCGGCTTATTGCCCTTTTCAGCATAAATTTTCTTTTCGGCCAGTGTCTTCTTTACATCTTTTGCAGTCTCCACCGCCGAGCTTATTACCCTGATGCCGTTACCGCTGCAGGCCAAAATCTGCTTTTCAATTAATGGAAAATGGGTACATCCCATTATCAATACATCAATATCAGCTTCAAACAGCGGTTTTAGATAACCATATATGGTCCTTTCTAGATTCTTTCCTTCAAGAATGCCTTTTTCCACAAAATCCACCAGCAAGGGAGCAGGTACTGAAAATGTTTTTATATCAGGATCTATTCTGGAAATTGCTTTACTGTAGGCCTTACTCTCAACTGTACCTTTTGTGGCGATAACACCTACTCTCTTATTTCTGGTATTGTAAACAGCAGTCCTGGCCCCCGGTTCTATTACTCCTATAATAGGTATGTCATATTGTTTCTGTATATCATCCAGGGCTGCAGCAGCCCCGGTATTGCAGGCAATCACGATAAGCTTTATATCTTTATCATAAAGGAACCTGGCTATCTTAAAAACAAGTTCCTTGACCTCATTCAGATCACGGGGTCCATAGGGAAACCGCTCGGTATCCCCAAAATATATGGTGCTTTCATCAGGAACAGCTTTGATTATTTCCCGGAGTACGGTCAGTCCGCCTACACCGGAGTCAAATACTCCTATGGCTCTGTTGTCCAAATCGATTCTTTCTATTATTTATTGATATTCTATAAAGCCTCTAAAAACCCAAAAAATGTTCTGCATTAAAGAATTGCGGTTTTTTAATCTACTAATTATATAATTTTAATAAAAAAATAAAAAATATCTTGTAACTTAAAATCTACACTGATGAAATAAATTCCTTTTTTTCTTTTATGCATAAATACTTTACAGTTCTTCTGGCCTGTGCCATACACATCGGCACACCGCCGCCGGGAAAAATCCACTGGCCCGTCATATAAAAATTTTTAAGCCTGGGTAATTCCCTGGGTAGAAACTTTCCAAACAATTCAACCGTAGGGAGCCACCCCTGATAGGAACCCTGCCAGTTACCCGTATATCTCTCCCAGGTAGCCGGAGTAGCTATATCCATCGCTTCGATTTGACCCCTTATACCAGGCAGCTTCTTTTCCAGTTCCCGAAGACAGATATTTAAGACCTTTTCTTTCTCTTTACGGTATTTCTTTTTATTTTTATAAATTGATTTCCAGTAATTATAATCAGATTCTATCTGGATTTTTATAACACTTTTTCCCGGAGGGGCAAAAGCGGGATCGTGGCAGAAATGAAAGTAACCCATCCATTCCCATTTTCTGCCGCCTATTAAAACCGGATCATCAAGCTTGAAATTGTTGATCTCCACTTCACCTGATAGATCCCGGTCGACCCCTAGACTTATAGATATGAGAGGAGGCCACAGACTCGGCTTTTCATACATTTTCTTGATCTTCGGTGTCAGGTACTTCCCTTTCAGCATTCTATATAATGTCGACCTGCCGTCACAGGCTGAAATAATGATATCTGCATAGATCCTTTTACCCTTTTCTGTCTCAATTCCCACAGCCTTGTCATCTTCTATGAGAATCTTTTTGATCTTCTGGCTATAATTGATCCTGCCGCCCATAGATTTATAATGTTTTTCGATGGCACGGGTAAAATGGAGTGAACCTCCCATAGGATAACCGCCTTCATGATTATGAAAATATGCCAGCGGCATAACTACCATCAGTGCCGGCATCTTTTTCACAGGAAACATCTGGAAAAGCATTTCCCGTAAATCCTTATTGTGAAACATACCAAGAAAATCTTCTATCCTGGTATTTTTAAGTCTTATAAATGACGGCATAAACGGCAGCATTTTTAGAATATCACGAAAGCCGAAACTGCCAAAATCCGCATCCATTGGCGGCCTGAATCTTGTATATAAGCGGATCATACCGATCAGTTTTCCAATAGATTTTTCTTCATCCGGAAAAAGCCTCAGAAGCTCATTTTCAAATTTATCCAGGTCGGTATAGACAATAAGGGTTTTCCCGTCAATATCGATTTTCCGAAACCGCTTTGTATAATAAAATTTTATATTCTCTGCAATACCCAGTTCTTCGAAAAGTCCGTAGATCGAACTCCCCTTATTTGAGCCTAGCACCCAGTGCAGGCAGTGATCAAAGAGGTACTCCCCGCGTCTCCACGATGTACAGACACCGCCGGGAATACTGTGCATTTCATAAATCTCTGAATCAAAGCCGTTCATCTGCGCATAGCACCCTGTTGAAAGGCCCGATACCCCGGCTCCGATGATGCATATTTTTTTCACAGTCTGATTCCTTTAATCCTAATTGAATTATTAACTTATAATCTTTGGATATTCGTATTAAAAGTTCTTTGACAAACCAATAAAATATATCACAAATCTATCTTTTTATCCTAATTCTTCTTTAAGTATCTGATAGAACCTGTCCCCTGCCCTACTTTCAATCCAGGGTTGGTGCCCGCACTTTTTAAGCAAAATAAAACGGAAATCCTTAAGGACGCGTGATAAAGGTCCCCGGACTCCTTCACCGGGATGGGGGTCATAGTCGCCATGTATGGCAACAACCGGACATTTTATTTGCTCTCCCAGCTTTAAAAGCTCTCCGCTGTCTCTGAGCTTTTCGGCATCCTTCCATACACCGGTAAAAACATCATACTGACACTCCAGTATCTCGCTTTTATAAGGTAAAGGGCTGTAAGAATCGGCCTTGGATATCAGCTGTCCGAGCCTGCACATAAGAAAGTTTTTATCTGCAGTATCAGGATCACTTAATCTTTCCATAAGATCCTGAACTTCTAATCTCTCTTTTTCACTAAGACGGCTTAATCTTGTCTCAGTGATCCTTAGAGCATATTTTCTCTCAAAAACTCCGCTTCCTACCATTATTAGCTTCTTTATAAGTGGAGGGTACCTTGCCGTAAGAATAAAGCCGAGCATGGCACCCCACGACCAGCCGATCAATACGACGGGCAGATCTCCCTTTTCCTTAAGGATTTTTCGCAGTTCCTGCACCTGGCCCTCAAGAGATGCCGCTGTTTGAAGCGGTTCCAGAACACCCCAGCTGCAGGAGAGTTCCCTTGCTACAGGTGCCATTTCCCCCGGTGCACCCGGGCCGCCGTGGATCACGGCGATACTGAAGGGAGATTTTCCATATTTCCTTGGATTTTTCATATTTGTAGATCTTCTAATACTTGGTCTAAAATGAAATCTTTTATTTTCTTATTATTTTATCTATTGTATTAAAACTTACTTTCCCCTCTTCTTCGCTCCTTTCAAACTCTTCAATTATTTCCCTATCTTTTAATTCTTCATATAATTCCCATAGAGATTTTTTCAATAAAGTTGAAGTATCACAATGAAGATATTTTTTTAAGTAATTTATTATTTTTTCTTCTTCCTTATTAAATCTTATAGATGTTACTCCCATAAATCATATACCTCCTCTCTTCTTCCTATATAAACAATGTAAATATTCCTATTTTTAAAATAAAATACTGCTCTATATTTTCCTTTTCTTAACCTATAATAATCTCTTTTATAATCGCCCTTCATTTTTTTAATATCAAAAAGACTTAAATCTTTTGTTATTTCAATTGACAAAAATGCATTATGAAATCTCTGTAAAATGCTTTTTGAAATTTTACCTTTTTTAAATAGTTTTTTTACTCTACTTTCATAATAGATCATGTTTACATTGTATTACATTAATATTAAGTAATCAAGTAACACCTATAAACAAAGCCATAATCAAGAACCTAAGGTTATTAATTATCTTTATTAACAGCTTATAGTATTGGTTCACAGGTGAATGGTTCAATTGGATATACAGGTAAAAGATATCTATCTAAAAGAATTAGCAGTACCACCAAGAATGCTAAATTAAAAGACTAAATTACCATATGCGGCTGATCTTCCAGAAAGGCATGTAATTATTATAACCCAGGAATAATGAAAATAAGATATGGCTCACAAATCCTAAAGCTGTACCTATAGCAATATAGATTCCAAATTCTTTCCAGTTCAGCTTAAATATCAGTTTAGGTAAAAATAGTCCTATTACTAATGGGATTGGATAATATAAATATGGCGGTAAATCAATATAGTAACCTAATTTTCCAATTAATACTGTTATAATACCTATTCCGATTGAAGTGGTGATTAATAATATTTGATTTATCTCTTTTTTGCTACCAAAGATGAATTTTTTGCTAATATATTTCGTCAGCATTATAGAGAAATACATGCCAATTGAAGCCTGGATTATTGATAATACAGGACCCTGAAAAGAAAAGAAGTTATCAAAAAAAATCATATTACCCTGTTTATTTAAAGATCAAGTTTGTAATAAATTTTTCCAAGATTAGCAACTTTATTTCGTTTAAACTCTTTGAAGCCGCATTTCTCATAAAGCTTCTTAGCTACCTTTTGATTTTCTGTGGTATCAAGAATAACTTTCTTATAGCCAAGTTTACGTGCTTCTTTTATCAGACGGCTTAAAATCATCAAGCCGATGCCCTGACTTTGATGTTTTATATTTACGCGTATTCTTTTGATTTCCGCAGTTTTATCATTAATTTTTCTTAAAGCCCCCATACCAATTACTTGATTATCAATTGAGACTATAAGAAAATCACCGTTGTTATTAAGGTAGATCTCCTCAATGTTCAAAAGATCTTTATCGTATCTCCGATTGTCTATAAAACTTCCAGTCTGCCTCAATCCTTCAATATGCAGTTTCCATACAGCATCCTGATCGGAAGATATGTATCTTCGTAATTCTAATTTTTAGCTTTCCATCGTATAAAGGACAGAATTTTATATAATAGTTTATACATCTTTTCTGTGACTAATCCTTAATATCAATATTGTTCTACCCAATATTGCATATATTACTCTATAATTACCAATTCTATATGATGATAATCCTTTAAATTCACCTTTTAATTCTTTTCCTTTAAGAGGCGTACTTTTTAATACGCCTTCAATTTCATTCAATATTTTCAGCAGTTCTTTTTTATCTATTTTTTTTATATCTTTTTTTACAGATGATTTATATACAATATTATATTCCAAACTCTTTCCTTAGATCTTCTGAAGTTTTTATTTTATCCTTTTTATCTTTTAATCTATCCAGGGCAATCTGGTAATCTGCGTATTCATCTAAATATTGTTCCAATGCAGACTTTATTATAAAACTTTTCTTCCTTCTGATCTCAAGAGATAAATCATCCAGTTTGTCCGATATTTCTTCAGGCAACCTTACGGTAATGATCTTTGACATGTTAAACTCCTCCGTATTCTTTGTAATACAAAGAATACATTGTAATTATTTTCTTGTCAAGATATATTTAACATCATTGTGATATATTGCTTTATATAAATAGGTTATTTTTTTATGTTACTGAATCAGTGTATTTCTTAATAAGAGGGTAAAATATAAAATTAATACTTGGTGGAGGCGGCGGGAATCGAACCCGCGTCCGAAGATATTGGCACTCAAATATCTACAAGCTTATCCCACATTTTAAGTCTCACTTTTTTACTCGCATGGACACGATTAAAAAAGCCAGTCTGTATAAAATTTCCCCCGGTACTACTGCAGACAAATCATACCAGAGTATCCTGCTAACCGGCGCCTATCGAAAAGCACAGGAAACCTTTCGTAGACGTAGCAGCTTAAATTAGGCTGCTAATGCTAATTTATTATTATTAGCGTTTGTGTTTAGTTCAGTTATTTACGAGTTCTGATACTCGGCTTGCAATCTAAGCTCAACCTATCCCCGTCGAATCCAAGTCGCCCCCGTTAAAGCAGGTAAAACTCTATATTTAACGCCAGGATATTTTATATCAAAACTAATGATTTTTCAAAGCCCTTTTTATTTCAATCTCATGTTCTCTGTCCTGCATGTCTCTGCGTTTGTCTCTTTTGGCTTTACCCTTGGCTAAAGCCAGTTCAACTTTGACTCTGTTCTTTACCATATACACTCTTAACGGGACAAGCGTAAGGCTTTTATCAATCAGTTTCTGCGCTATTTTATTGATCTCCCTTTTATGCATAAGCAGTTTCCTGGTCCTTGTGGGATTTACATCTTCGGTCCTGCTCTTGCCGTATGGAGATATATGCATGTTAAAAAGAAATAACTGGCTGTCTTTTATCCGTCCGTAACTGTCTATCAGATTCAATCTGTGGCCGCGGATGGATTTTACTTCACATCCCTCCAGCATTATACCGGCCTCATAAGTGTCTAAAATAAAAAAATTTCTGAAAGCTCTTTTGTTCTGGGCGACTATTATCTTATCTTCTCCGGAACCACCCTTTTTTTTTGATTTATTCATCAACTTTCACTTATAAGTTTTTTCATTTCCTCTACAGCTCTGTTTAACTGTAAATCTTCTGTAGAGTCCGGTTCCAGGTCAATTAATATATCAGGTTCTACTCCTACTCCCTGTATGGATAATCCCGACGGCAGGAAAAATCTTGCAGTGGTAAACTTAATCCCTGAACCATCCGAAAGCTCATAGAGCACCTGGACTACCCCTTTGCCGTAACTTTTTTCACCGATGAGTACAGCTCTGTCGTTATCTTTTAATGCGCCTGCAGCCAGTTCGGAAGCACTTGCTGAAAACTCATTTATCAATACCACTAGAGGAATCTCACTATACTTTCCTTTTCCGGCAATATATTCATCGGTTATATCTTTATCTTCAGATCTTCCCTTCACGGTGACAATTATTCCCTCGTTTAAAAAAAGATCACATACTTCAACTGCATCAGTCAGTACTCCACCCAGATTATTTCTCAGGTCAAGGATTATCCCTTCGGCGCCACTGTCGATCAGCTTTTGGATCTCACTGTCAAGTTGCCTGGAGCCCATATCCTGAAAAGAATAATACCATATATGACCTATATCATTTTCAAGCATCTCCGAGGTAAAGTTTGGAATATAAAACCTTGCCCTGGTAATAGTCAATTCAACATTATCATCTTCTGAAGGTTTGAAAATCTTTAGATCTACACTAGTTCCCTCTTCACCTTTTATCAAAGCCACTACTTTCTCAAGGGCCATATCCTTTATCATTGTGTCATTGACTTCAACTATTATATCCCCTTCTGTAATGCCTGCCCTGTAAGCAGGGGTATCATCCAGAGTCAATACCACCACTACCTGCCCTTCTTCATCAAGAGTGACTACAACTCCTATTCCGCTCATAGTCCCGCCAAAGGACTCCATGATTATTTCATATTCTTCAGCTGTGAAATATTCCGTATATTCATCATCAAGTGCCGAAAGTATGCTTTCTATGGCTGACTTTAAAAGTTCCTCTTTACTTTTCTTTTCAAGTGCATTTTCAGAAATATAATCTATTGTCTCTTCAAGAGGTTCCAGATCAAACTCGTTTCCGGTACTCCCGGAAGAGGTATATTCGTCAGTACTGTTCCGGTAGATATTGGATATATACTCCTTTAGAGGTTCGTAACTGATACCCAGCCATAATCCGACGGAAAACGTGAATATTATAACCACTATACCTATTAATACCTTAAGGATAATATTTTTCATAAAAGTATTGCCTTATATACCAAATTGAAATCTTAATTAATTATTCTAACCAACCCTGCGGGTTCTGGGGGGCACCATTGATCCTGACCTCAAAGTGCAGGTGCGGGCCTGTAGACCACCCTGTAGAACCGACCAGGCCGATTACCTGGCCCCTGTCAACAAACTGTCCTACAGACACCCTTATGCTGGAAAGATGGGCATACCAGGTAGCAAAACCTCCACCATGATAGACCATGATCGAATTACCATACCCGCCAAAATAACCGGCCTGAATCACCTCTCCGCCATCTGCGGCTTTTACCAGGGCCCCATAGGGAGCAACTATATCTATGCCTGAATGAAACCTGTTTGTACCAAAAATTGGATGAATCCTATAGCCAAAACCGGATTTGATCCACCCGGCTGCAGGCCACATAAATTTACCCGAAGGTGCAGTACCATACTTACGACTTTCAAGAATCCTTTTTACCTCTGCTTCCTGGATCTCAAGCTCTTTCTCCATCCGTATAAGGGCATTTTTATTGGCAGTTGTCCTGGAAAGCAAATTTTTCTTGTCAATATATAAATCATCGATCTCATTGGCTTTCTGCTCGGCCTGTGTGACCAACTGTTCTACCCTGACCTTATGATCCTTCTGTTCCTCCCTTAAATCAACTATGGATTTTTTCAAGCCTATGGTCGCGTTTCTTTTTTCTTTTATTAACTGTATGTTTTGGGTATCCTGCTCTGCAAAAAGATTCATAAGCTTAAGTTTTGATATAAAATCCAGGAAATCTTCTGCCTTTAATATTATTTCCAGTATATTGCCGTTTCCATTCTTATAAATGGAGGCGATTCTGCTATTTAATATTACTATTTTTTCTTCAAGCTCTGTTTCTATTTTGTTCAGCTCTTCCTCTTTTAAAACCAGCTCTATGGTCGTTTTATCAACTTCGCTTTTGGCTTCAGACAGTCTGATGTTAAGCTTATCTAATTCAGATAACGCTCCCAGCAGCTGACCTTCTACTTCCTCTACTTCATTCCTGTACTGTTTTTCTGTCTTTGATATTTCCTTTATCTTTTCCTGGGTTTCTTCTCTTTCCTTCTGGTACTGTTCCAGCTGTTCCTCAAGAGTCTGAGCATAGATAGATTTTGATGATTTAGCCAAGAAAGGGCTGAGGCAGGAGATTACTATAGTGATTACTGCAAATATTGCTATAATGTTTTTACTTTTAATTGTCATATTACTACATATTTTTATTATGCCTATTTTAATACTATTCTATAAAAATTTAAAATCTTGAAAATTTAGGCACTCTTAGATTTTGATATACCTCCTCAAAGCTATTCCACTGCTTATAATCCCTATAAGACCGCCTAAAATCACTATTCCTGCATATACATAAAATTCAACATTACCACTGCCTACTATTGCCAGCTCTTTGATCCTCATGGTGTCTGCAATCACTCTCTCACCTCTGACCAGTAAGAAATTCCCCAGGAAATACAGTAAGATAACAGAAATAACGCTTCCTGTAAATCCTTCAAAAAAACCTTCAAATAAAAAAGGAATTCTTACAAACCAGTTGGTGGCTCCTACTAGTTTCATGACTTCTATTTCTTTACGGCGGGCATATATGGAAATCCTTATAGTATTGAAAATCAATACAACTGTTGCCAGAAGCAGGACTATGATTATAAGGAGGGCAATGCTCCCCACAATGGCAGTTATCGAAAACAATGTATTGACATAACTTCTCCCGTATATTACATCATTGACACCTTCTATATAATTACCATCCTTATCAAAAAATCTAAGTGCTACCTGGTCAATTTTTTCAGGGCTGTTTAAAGTTATCTCAAAAGAAGCAGGAAGCGGATTCCCCTGTATCTCCTTTAATATATCACTGCCTTCATTTTGCTCCTTAAATCTTTCAAGAGCCTGTTCCTTGGATATATATGTTACCCTTTCAATTTCCTCCCAGCTTAATACTTCCTGTTCTATGTACACCTTTAAATCTTCTGAAATATTATCTTCAAGATATACTGCCAGTTCTACCTGGCTTTTTATCGATCTTATTATACCCTGTATATCATAGACGATTATGGCAAAGAACCCTACTATGAATAAGGTAATGGCAACAGTGGTAATAGCTGTAAATCCCATGATAAAATTACGTTTCAGGCTGGTAAAAGTCTCACTGAAAAAATATCTGGTCTTTACCATCAGTCTCCGTATACTCCTCTCTTCTGGTCCCTTATTATTTCTCCTTCTTCCAGCTCCACAACTCTTCTTCTCATCGAATTTACAATATTACGGTCATGCGTTGCCATAAGTACCGTAGTTCCAATAAGATTTATTCTTGACAGTATCTTCATGATCCCTTCTGATGTCCCCGGATCAATATTGCCGGTAGGTTCATCTGCAAGAAGTATGGGCGGTCTGTTTACAAATGCTCTTGCAATAGAAACTCTCTGCTGCTCCCCTCCTGATAACTGGTGGGGGTATGAATTTAGTTTATTGTATAGGCCCACGAGTTTTAAAACCTGCGGGACCTGGACTTTTATCTCATAACTCGGCTTTCCTATAACTTCAAGAGTAAATGCTACGTTTTCAAATACCGTTTTGTTGGGCAGAAGTTTAAAATCCTGAAACACGCATCCTACGTTCCTCCTGAGCTGAGGTATTCTGTTTGCCTTAAGGTTACTAATGTTCCTTCCAGCTATATATATACTTCCGCTGCTTTCATCGATCTCTTTTATAACCAGTTTTATAAAAGTAGTCTTGCCGGAACCACTTGGCCCCACTAAGAAAAGAAACTCGCCTTTTTTAATAGTCAGGTTTATATTTTTTAATGCAATAGTGCTTTCATCATATACTTTACTTACTTTTTTGAATTCAATCATATTCATTTTAAACTTACTCTCTAATACCCGTAAAATTTAATAATGATGAGTTTACCCTTTGGATAGTTTTTTTTCAAGAAAACCCCTTATCAGCTTATCTATATCACCATCAAGCACTGATTGCACGTCGCCGATCTCAATTCCTGTCCTGTGATCCTTGATCAATTGATAGGGCTGAAGAACATAACTTCTTATTTGATTTCCCCATCCTATTTCTTTCTTTTCCCCTCTGACTTTATCGATCTTTTCAATATTTTTTCTCTGTTCCAGTTCAAAAAGTTTTGATTTTAAGATCTGGATCGCAGTCTGCCTGTTAAGTATCTGGGATCTTTCATTCTGGCACTGTATTACAGTATTTGTCGGAAGGTGCGTTATTCTGACAGCGGAATCTGTAACATTTACATGCTGTCCTCCGGCACTGCTGGATTTAAAAGTCTCTATTTTTAGATCCTCTTTGTTTATTTTTATATTAATATCCTTATCCAGAAGCGGTATCACATCGACCAGGGTAAATGAAGTATGTCTGCGTTTAGAAGAATCAAAAGGCGAAATCCTCACAAGCCTGTGAATACCCTTTTCTGAATTTAACAGTCCATATGCGTTTTTCCCTTTTACGGTAAAAGTGACATTTTTTATTCCTGCTTCTTCACCTGTTTGATAATCGTTAATACTGTAAGAGAATTTCCTCTTATCCATCCAGCGGGTATACATCCTAAACAGCATTTCAGCCCAGTCCTGGGATTCCGTTCCTCCGGCTCCGGGGTGGATAGTGACTACCGCCGGATAAGAATCGTAATCACCGCTTAGAAGAACTTTTTCTTCCAGATCGCTTAATATTTTTTCTATACTGTCCAGATTTTCCGCCAATTCATTTTCTAAAGCTTTATCCTCTTCACTTTCAAGTATCTCCAGAGCCAGCTTTGAATTTTCTACTTTCTCTTCCAGATTTTTAATGCTGTCGATGACCTCCTTAAGATCACTTATCTCCTGGGTGATACTCTGCGCCCTTTCACGGTCTTCCCAGAATTTTTGTGAAAGAGTCTTATTATGAAGTTCTTCCAACCTGGCAGTTTTATTATCTATTTCAAAGGCAGTCCCGCAGGAAAATAAGTTTTTTTATTAATTTATCTAACTTTAGCTTATAATCTTCTATCATCAAATCCTCCAGACATTTTGTTTATATTATCCTACATGCCGCAGCATTTCTTATATTTTTTTCCACTTCCGCAGGGGCAGGGGTCATTTCTCCCGATCTTTTTTGCAGTCACAGGCTTTGCCTTCAGGACTTTTATTCCTGTTTTTGAAGGACCGCTGGTAATAATATTTCTTACCTCATTCTTTCCGGCAGTTTCCTGTTCATCCCTTTTGATTATCCTGGCATTATATAACAGCTTTACCGTATCAAACTTTATCTCATCGATTAACTCCTTGAATAAGCCAAATGCTTCCCTTTTATACTCAACCAGAGGGTCTCTCTGGCCGATAGCTCTCAATCCTATGCCTTCCTTCAGGTAATCCATCTCCAGAAGGTGGCCTCTCCACATATTATCAAAAACATTTAACATTACTATTTTTTCTAACCTTCTTATAATCTGAGAGGAGTAGTCATTTTCTCTTTCTTCATAAATCTTGTAAGCACTATCCAGCAGTTTCTCCTTTAATGTATCAGCATTCCATTTACTTTTCTCGATTTTTTCCCTGCCTGTAACATCAGATATAATATCTTGGGAAAATAAAGAACTCATAAAATTAGACAGTGTTTCCAGATCCCAGTTTTCCGGATAATCAGCGGGGTTTATGTGTATATCAACACTTCTGTTCACAATGTCTTTTATCATATCCAGAGCTACCTGTTTTAAATTTTCTTCTTCTAAAATCCTTTTTCTTCTTGCATATATTACTTCTCTTTGCTTATTCATGACATCATCATACTCAAGGACATGCTTCCTTATTTCAAAATTCCTGCTTTCTACCTGCCTCTGTGCATTTTCAATGGCCCTGCTTATCATAGAGTGCTGTATGGGTAAATCATCCGGAAAATTGAATGTTTCCATCACTCTGTAAATCCTTTCGGAACCAAAAAGCCTCAGCAGATCATCTTCCGTACTTAAATAAAACTGGCTTGAACCTATGTCTCCCTGTCGCCCGCTTCTTCCCCTTAACTGATTATCGATCCTCCTGCTCTCATGCCTTTCCGTTCCGAGTACATGAAGACCTCCGAGCTCCACAACTCCTTCACCCAGAACTATATCCGTACCTCTTCCGGCCATGTTGGTAGCAATAGTAACTGCCTTTTTCTGGCCGGCTTTAGCAATGATCTCTGCTTCTTTCTCATGGTATTTTGCATTTAATACCTCATGGGGCACACCTCTTCTTTTCAACATACCGCTCAGCTTTTCAGACTTTTCAATGGATATGGTGCCCACCAGAACCGGCTGGCCTTTCTCATATCTTGAGATTATGTTTTCTATTACGTTATTGGATTTGACCTGCTCAGTCTTATAGATCAGATCAGGAAGATCTTCCCTTATCATTGGTTCATTAGTGAGTATGACTACAGTCTCAAGCTTATAGATATGCCTGAATTCTTCTGCTTCCGTTATTGCCGTACCGGTCATACCCGACAATTTCTCATACATCCTGAAGTAATTCTGGATAGTGATGGTGGCCAGCGTCTGATTCTCGTCCCCCACTTCTACTCTTTCCTTGGCCTCTATGGCCTGGTGAAGGCCTTCGCTGTATCTCCTCCCGGGCATCAGTCTGCCCGTAAACTCATCGACTATAATTATCTTGCCGTCCTTGAGCATATAATTCACATCTCTCTTAAACAGATAATAAGCCTTGAGAGATTGATTTAATGCATTTATATATTGAAAATTAGAAGGGCTGTACAGATTCTCTACACCCAGGATATTTTCAACTTTTTCTACACCTTCTTCTGTAATCGCAGCCGTTCTTGCTTTCTCATCTATTTCAAAATCCTTATCTATCTCCAGCCGCGGTATCACCTGTGTAAACTTTCTGTAAATCTCAGTAGTCCCGTAAGCAACTCCGGAAATAATAAGGGGTGTCCTTGCCTCATCTATAAGAATGCTGTCGACTTCATCAACAATTGCAAAATAGTGTCCGTCCTGAACCATATTTTCCTTGGACATTACCATATTGTCTCTTAAGTAATCAAAGCCGAATTCATTATTAGTTCCGTATATTACATCTGACTGGTACTGTTTCCTTTTTTCTGAAGTAGGCATACCGTGCTGGATAAGGCCGACATCAAGACCGAGGAATTTGTAAACTGTACCCATCCACTCGCTATCCCTCTTTGCCAGATAATCATTGACCGTGACCAGGTGGGTACTTTTACCCGTAAAAGAATTTAGATATACGGGGAGTGTCGCGACCAGTGTCTTACCCTCTCCTGTTTTCATTTCAGCGATCTTTCCCCCAAAAAGAACCACCCCTCCCAGTATCTGGACATCAAAATGGCGCATATTAAGAGTCCTTTTTGCCACCTCTCTTACCACTGCGAAAGCTTCCGGCATCAGATCATCGAGCTTTTGTCCTTTTTCAAACCTTTGCTTAAAATCCGAAGTCTTTGCTGACAGCTGGCTGTCGGTAAGCAGGCTTATTTCCTTTTCAAAATTTCCTACAGCACTGACCAGCTCTTCATATTTCTTTAGCCTCTTACCCTCTCCAAATTTTAAAATATTTCCAAGTTTTTTAAACATTTATAGCCACCCCTGTCATATCTATTATACAGTAGGTTCTATCAAACCATAATTTTTATCTTTTCTGCGGTATACGACTGCAGTCCTTCCGGTTTCCGAATTAATAAAGACAAAAAAATCATGTCCAAGAAGTTCCATCTCCAATATCGCCTCTTCCGGCGGTACCGGCTTCAAAGCAAAACTTTTAGTTTTTACTATTGCCTTTCCCATTTTACCGTCCAATGTTATTGTTTCAGGATTGCTGCTTACGTGCTCGCTGGTCTCTTTTAAATTATTACTCTTTCTGCCCCTGCTTATCAATTTTTCCCTGTATTTCTTGACCTGTCTCTCTAATTTACCATTTACTTTATCCACAACTTCAAAGACATCAGTTCCGGAATCAGTTGCCTTTATGATTGAACCGCCTGTAAAAACAGTTACTTCTATCCGGTTATTCAAATTAATCCTCGGGTTTTTTTCGAACATAAATTTTACCTCTAATTTTATTATTTTATCCAAGACTTTTTCTATTTTATTCTTGATCTTCTTCTCCACATAGTTTCGTATTTTTTCATCCAGCTTTAAATTCTTGCTTTTAATAATAAATTCCACCCTATCTCCCCCTTAGTGTTATTAATAAGAAAATTGACATAAAGTAATCATAAATATATTAATCTATTATTATTACCCTTTTAGCTATATTGCCCCTCTCATCTTTTTCAAATTCAAATTCCACTTTCTGGCCTTTCTTCAATGCCCTGAACCCATCAGCCTGTATGGAAGAAAAACTCACAAAAATATCCCCGACATCTTTTGATTCAGCTTTTATAAATCCAAATCCGTTCTCAGGACTGAACCATTTTACAGTTCCTTTTAGTTTTTTCGCCACAATTATATCCCTCTGGCAAAAGTCAATAGATAAATCCTATCCGCACCGGCCCTTTTTAAAATACCTGCAATCTCATTTAATGTACTCCCGGTAGTCCAGACATCATCTACCAGCATCAAATTTTTCCTCCGGGTAAGAAGGCAGTCTTTGACTTTAAATGCTTCTTTTATATTACTTTTTCTTTGTATAGAATCAAGTCCTTGCTGCTTCAATATTTCTCTTACCGTCATCATATTGCCGGCAAAAGGTATTTTAATTGACTTTGATAACACTCTGCATAAAGACTCCGTATGCCAGCCTGGTACTGTATCTATATAATCGATTTTTTCAGATTTATAATTTCTAATATAAGTTTTTTCTAAAAAAGCAGCTATTATTTCTTTTAAGGCATATATCCTGCTGTATTTATATTTTCCTATAATTTTTTTTATTTTCCCTTTATATACGGCAAAACTTCTGTGCCTGTAAAAACTGAAATTTTTATCCCTGCAGTAACTGCACCGGTTATTATCGGGATCGGCTGCCGGTAAAGGCCTGCCGCAGTATTTGCATATTTTACTTTTTATTTCTTCGATTTCAGATGCACACTGACTGCAGAGTAATTCAGAGCTGATTTTTCCACAAACCGTACATATGGGCGGAATGACAATATCTTTGAAAATATCTATTAAATCTCTATTAATTTTACCGGGTGCTCTATGTATCAATATCAATTATTTTATTGGACATAATTTTAACACTGGGATGGATTTTTATTCCATCCTTTATAACACTCTTAGAACCTATAACCGCTTTTTCTAAAATCGAAACTTTATCTTTTATTTTTGTATCATACCCTATAATGGCCCCTATCAAAGAAGCATCTTTTCCTATATAACCGCTGCCCCATTTTATTCCTCTGTACAGGACTGCTCTTTCATCTACTGTAGTATTTTCACCAAGAATTATGGGACCAAAAAGTTTTGCATCTTTTTTTATGGTGCAATTGTCCCCGATACATACCGGAGGAGTTATCACAACACCTTCCTCGATCTTACAATTTTTTCCCATCCAGACTCCGTCTTTGATTTCCTTTCCGGGAATATCAACTCTGACTTTCCCTTCAAGTGCATCAAAATTACCCTGCTGGTATTCATCCAGACTTCCGACATCATTCCAATATTGATCATGCTGATAACCATAATATTCAATATTTTTATTTAACAGATCAGGAAAAAGATGCTTTCCGAAATCATAAAATTTTCCTTTAGGAGGTAAATAATTAAATATTTCCGGCTCAAAAATATATATCCCGCTATTTGCTAGGTTCGACTTTGCCTTACCGCTTAAGGGTTTTTCCTGGAAACCTTTTATTCTTTTATCTTCATCCAGCAGTACTATGCCGTACTTTGAAGTATCTTCGACTTCGGTTAGAATTATTGTAGCTATGCCGCCTTTCTGCTTATGAAACTTCACTGCCATGGTAAGATCCATATCAGTCAGGGCATCGCCGCTTATTACCAGAAAAGTGTTTTTTCCAAAAAAATCTTCTACATTCTTTACTCCTCCTGCAGTACCCAGCAGCTCTTCCTCGTATGAATAAACAATATCTATTTTCCATCTTGACCCATCACCAAAATAATTTTTTATCTCTTCGGGATACCAGTGCAGGTTACAGACAATATTTGTAAATTTGTGTTTGATCAGAAGTCTTATAATATGCTCCATAACCGGCCTATTGACTATGGGAGCCATTGGTTTAGATATTAAGTCCGTCAGCGGCCTTAATCTGGTTCCCAGACCTGCCGCTAATACTATAGCCCTGCCATCTTTCATCAGAACTCCATACCTCTTATTTTATCTATTTCTTACTCTTAAATATTTTAGCGATATTCTGCCTGTAGGGAGGGAAGACCACTTCTTTTTCAGTTATGATTGCAGTTATATTTTCAGCCGGCGTAACATCAAATGCCGGATTTTTTACTGCCATAAACTCCGGAATAATAGTTTTCCCCAGGACTTCCCTGACTTCCTTTTCATTTCTATGTTCTATAGGGATATTATCCCCACTTTCCATTTTTATATCAACAGTTGAGATCGGAGCAGCAACATAGAAAGGTATCTTATAGTATCTGGCAAGTATGGATAAGCTTAAAGTCCCTATTTTATTTGCTGTATCACCATTTGAAGCTATTCTGTCTGCGCCGACTATTACTGCATCGACCTCTCCCCTTGACATAAAATAACCTGCCATATTATCAGATATAATAAAAAAGGGGATCTTATCCTGGTAAAGCTCCCAGGAAGTAAGTCTTGCACCCTGGAGAAACGGCCTTGTCTCACCTACTATGACATTTGCCAGTCTTTTCTCCGCGTTTAAGCTTCTTATTACTGCAAGAGCGGTCCCATAGCCTGAAGTTGCAAGAGCTCCTGCATTACAATGTGTGAGAATTTTGATCTTGGTACCTTTTTTCGTAAAGACCTTCTTTCCGTTCCGTCCAATCTCCCGGTTGATCTCCAGGTCCTGCCTTTCGATTTCTACAGCTTCTTCTATCAATTTATCCCTGATTTTGCTGGCTTCCAGACCGCTTGTACTGTCCAGAACCTTTTTCATCCTGTCTAATGCCCAGAATAGATTTACAGCTGTCGGTCTGGTCCCGGAAAGTAATTTTATGCTTTTATTTATATGATCTACAAATTTCTGTTTATCTTTGCCGCGGTATTCCAAAGCCGCAAGTGCGACCCCGTAACACGCTGCAACACCGATTGCCGGTGCTCCTCTTACCACCATATCCCTGATGGCCTGTGCCACACTGCCGGCTGACCTGCAATCCGCATATATCTCTTTAAAAGGAAGTCTTCTCTGGTCCAATAATTTCAAAACAGACCCATCCCATATAAGGGTGCACACTCTGTTTTCTTTTAGAAAAGGACTCATGTTCCCATTTCCCATGAACTAAGATACTTCTCCTGCTCGGGCGTCAATTTATCTATCCTGACACCCATGCTTTTCAGTTTTAGCTTCGCTATATTCCTGTCAATATCATCAGGTACTGAATAGACTTTTTTTAAAAGTTCTTTACTGTTCTCAAGAATATGCTTTACACTCAAAGCCTGGTTTGCAAAACTCATATCCATAACACTGGCCGGATGCCCCTCGGCAGCACTTAGATTTACCAGTCTTCCTTCGGCAAGCACATACAGCTTTCTCCCGTCTTTCATAAGATATTCCTCAACAAAGGGCCTGACCTTCCTTTTTGATTTGCTGTTTGCTCTTAAGTAATTCAGGTCGATCTCAGCATCAAAATGACCGGAATTGGCCAGGATCGCACCATTCTTGCAGTTCTTTAAGATTTCCTTGCCTATTACATCTTTATCCCCGCTGACAGATAAAAAAATATCTCCGATTTTTGCAGCTTCACTGGAATTCATCACATCAAATCCGTCCAATTTGGCCTCCAGCGCCCGCAGGGGGTCGACTTCCAGTATTATTACAGAGGCACCCATTCCTTTTGCTCTTATGGCTACTCCTCTTCCGCACCAGCCATAACCTACAATTACAAATTTCTTGCCGGCAAGCAGGATATTGGTCGCCCTTAAAATCCCGTCAATAGTACTCTGCCCGGTCCCGTAACGGTTGTCAAAATAATGCTTGGTCTTGGCATCATTTACAGCAATAATCGGATAAAAAAGCACACCGTTTTTTTCCATACTCTTAAGCCTTATTACTCCTGTTGTCGTCTCTTCCGTGCCGCCGTAAACACCTTTGAGCAGCTCTTTCCTCTTGCTGTGAATTGTTGAGATCAGATCCGCTCCATCATCCATTGTGACCTGCGGTCCGGTATCAAGTACACTGTTTATATGTTTATAATATGTCTTATTATCTTCACCCTTAATAGCAAATACGCTGATTTTAAAATCCTTGACCAGCGAAGCTGCCACATCATCCTGGGTACTTAAGGGATTAGATGCGCATAAAGCCACATTGGCTCCCCCTTCTTTCAAGGTGATCATAAGATTTGCTGTTTCTGAAGTAACATGAAGGCATGCTCCTATAGTCAGGTTTTCAAGGGGCTTGTTTTTTGAAAAATCTTCCCTTATGCCATTGAGGACCGGCATTTCTATAGCGGCCCATTCTATCTTGTTTTTACCTTCTCCTGCCAAATTTATATCTTTCAGGTCAAAATCCATCAGAACTTTCCTTTCTTTATCCTTTATATTTATTTATCCAGCTTTTTAAGCTCACCTTTCAGTATGACTATTTTTTCTACCGGGCTGGGATCGACACCGGATAAAAGCGCCAGATATACACTGGCTATATCCCCGAGGTATATCGTAGATAATGCCTTTGCCAGCTTCGATTTCCCTTCTACCGGTATTTCTATAACCGCACTTATATTTTCCTTGATCAGATCTGAAGTCACCTCAATACGAGTCTTTACCCTTATTCCCTCATCCTTATCCCTGAAAACAAGGAGTATAAATTTTTTAGTGATATCTTTTAGTCTCTCCCAGCCGACAGTTTCATTATGGTTAAGTTCCGGAAACTCATTGCACCAGCAGGGAGTCTTTGAATTTTCATTAAATTCACACTTCAATCTGTAACTGACTGCAGCCAGCAGCCCTTCTGTTCCGTATATTATAGGCAGGTGTCCTGATATTTTCAAAGCCAGTTTCTTTGCAGGATTCCTTTCACTCTCAACTTCTCTTTTATATAGCCCGGCCTTTTTTTCTATTAGATCCAAAGCCTCTTCCATATCACCGCCGTCCACGGTTATAATATCAAGCTTATCCAGTGCCAGATATGGAGGCAGAAACAAATAGCCTATAGCCCCCCTGGGCTGCAGTCCCGGCGGTATTTTTATCATAGCCTTATTATTTTCTACTGCAATATTTTCCAGTTTTCCGCCTGAACAAACAGGAAGGACTTCACATCCCCGGTCCAGTGCCTGGCCGACAGCGGAGATCGTCTCCTCAGTGTTTCCAGAATAACTTACCGCAACTGCCAGCCAACCATTTTTTATAAAAGCAGGCAGATCATATCCTTTTACGATCTCGACAGGTATTTCGATATCATCCTTTATCAAAGCCTTGATGATGTTCCCTGCAAATCCGGATCCACCCATACCTAAAAAAACAATACCCTTAAATTCTTTTTTTCTTAACTGCTCCAGATCAGATTTCTTAACAATCTCTCTTGCTTGCAGCAGCTGGGAATGGAAATTTTCTTCAACTCCCAGCATATCTTCCCTATCGATTATTTTTATTCTATCCAGATCGTCTAAAATATTCATAACAGACAGCCTCCTCAGGGCTTATTTATATTAATGATTTTTATAAAATTAACGCTTTTAAAGAACACTGCTGATGACTCTCTTCCCCAGTTCCTGAAGATCTTTGACCTCTTTATCACCGCTGCCTTCCGTATAAACCCTCACCACTGCTTCTGTACCGGACAGTCTTATCATAATCCAGTTCCTGTCATCTATCATATATTTATACCCGTCTAAAGTGATAACATCCCGGGCACCGGCTTCCTTCAATATTTTGGGAATATCTTTCTCTAACAGAGACTTTAAATTTTCCTTTTGGTTCAAATCAATTTCATAATCGATCCTGTCAAAAACAAAATATCCGAACTTATCATAGATCTCTTCCAGTATCTGGTTTAATGTCATACCCGTAGTGCATATTATCTCTAAAAGTTTTAGACCCATAAGCATCCCATCTCTTTCAGGAGTATCTCCTCCCGCCCATAGGCCTCCGCTTTCTTCACCGCCCATAATGACTCCGCCCTTTAAGATTTCTTTTGCTATATACTTAAAACCAACCGGAGTAGTCATAAGTTGGAGATTATATTTTAGGCATATTCTATCCAGTACGGAAGAAAGATTTACTGATTTTACTACTTTCCCTCTCATTTTTTTTCTGCTTGCCAAATACCACAGGACTATGGCAAAAAGGTGATGCGAGCTTATATAATTTCCTTTTTCCCCAAGGGCAGCGATCCTGTCGCCGTCACCATCAAGGCAAATGGCTAATTTGCATTTTTTATCCAACAGGACACTTTTTGCTTCAGCAAGATTATCTCCAATAGGTTCAGGATTTATGCCTCCAAAAGAAGGATTTATTTCCGAATGTATTTCTGTAATATTTTCAGGACTGAATTTCTTGATGATCTCTTTATATATTCCCTGTGCTGCACCGTACATCGGTTCCAGCAGCAGCTTAAAATCAAAGCCTTTTATGATATCTGTATTGATCTTGCTCAGAAGATTCTTCTTATAGCTGGATAAAAAATCGACTTTTTCTATAACAGGCCTGTCTTTTTTTTCAGGATATAAATATTTCTCACAATCTTTAGTATTTCCAAGTACATCACTGACTTCCTTTTCGACCTCCGTTATTATATCCATCGTAGCCGACTCACCAAAAGGGCCCTTGATCTTATAGCCGTTGTAGCTATAAGGGTTATGGCTTGCAGTGATCATGATCCCCAGATCCGCCTTTTTTTCGATCACGGCATAAGAAAGAACCGGCGTGGGAATAATCTTATGAGAAAATTGGACTTCAATATCATTCAGCTTGAATACTTCCGCTGCTTCTTCTGCAAATCTCTCAGAGAGAAATCTGGTATCATAACCTGCTACTATACGCGGCTTCCGGCTGTTTTTTATCTTTTTCTTAAGATAATTACTTACCCCCTGTGATACGATCCTTACTCCTTCAACAGTAAAATCATCGGCTATAACACCTCTCCAGCCATCAGTTCCAAATTTTATTTCTTTTTCTTCCATTGAATCTAACTTTCTTTATGATCTGATATTACATTTGTTTTTTTAAATAATTATAATCATATTCGACCATTATCTTCACCAATTGTTCAAAGCCGACCTTTGTCTTCCAGCCCAGCTTCTTTTTAGCTTTACCTGAATCACCTACCAAAAGGTCCACATCAGCCGGGCGGATATACCTTTTATCGATCTTTACATACTTTTTCCAGTCAAGATCCAGGCACCGGAAAGCAGCTTCAACCCACTCCTCTACCGAATGTGCTTCTCCTGTGCTGATTACATAATCTTCCGGACTTTCCTGCTTGAGCATCAGCCACATAGCCTCGACATAATCTTTGGCATATCCCCAATCTCTTTTTGCATCAAGATTACCCATGTATAGATTTTTTACCAACCCTAATTTTATTTTAGCTGCATTATATGTTACTTTTTTGGTTACAAACTCCAGACCGCGTCTGGGAGATTCGTGATTAAAAAGTATACCACTACAGGCAAACATATTATAACTTTCCCTGTAATTTACAGTCATGTAATGGCCGTAAACCTTAGCCACTCCATATGGGCTCCTGGGATAAAAAGGAGTATTTTCATTCTGGGGGACTTCCCTTGCTTTTCCAAACATCTCTGAGCTTGAAGCCTGATAAAATCTTATGTTCTTATCTAAATGCCTTACAGCCTCCAGCATCCGCGTCACCCCTAATCCTGTAAATTCACCGGTCAGTACCGGCTGTCTCCACGAAGTAGGCACAAATGACATAGCGCCGAGGTTGTATAGCTCATCAGGTCTTGATTCTTTTACGGCATCTATTATGGACAATTGGTCCAGCAGATCAGCATGGATAAGTTTTAACCTATCCCTTATATGTTCTATTCTATTGAAATTTTCTACCGATGAGCGTCTTACCATTCCATAGACTTCATATCCCTTGTCCAGTAAAAATTCAGCCAGGTAAGACCCGTCCTGACCGGTGATCCCGGTAATAAGTGCTCTCACTGTTATCTCCCCTCTTAATTTAAAATAATTTATTATATAGCTTTAAATTTAGAAAGTAAGCTGCCTCCTGGTGATATTAGAATTTATATTGATTTTAACACCATTTTTTAACATATTACCTTCTTCTATCCTGCTGTTGTCTCCAATAATAGAAAGGTCTTCAATACTTACATTCTTACCGATCTCCACATTATTTGAGATTATTGATTCCTTTATAAGGCAGTCTCTACCAATTTTACAATTATTAAAGATTATACTTCCGCAAATTTCAGCTCCTTCAGAGATCATACAATCATCTCCGATGACTGTAAGGGGCATTATTCTGGCGCCTTTCTCGATCCTGGTTCCCCTTCCGATAACCACCGGGCCGGAAACAAAATTGTTCTTTAGATATTTGGAGCCCTTCCCGATATATATGTTTTCCATTACCTCTTTATACGGAAATTTAAAGCTGGTTTTTTTATTGAGAATATCATAATGAGCTGTCAGATATTTCTGCGGAGTCCCGACATCCAGCCAGTAAGAATCTGAAATATAACCGTAAATCTTATATCCCTCATTTAGGACCATGGGGAAAAACTCTCTTTCGATAGAGTATCTCCTGCCTTCAGGTGCCAGTTTCATCATATTAGATCTAATAATATAGATACCGGCATTTATCAGATTAGTAGTGATTTCTTCCTGACTTGGCTTCTCCAGGAATTGTTTTACCCTTCCCTCATCATCGACAGGTACCAGTCCGTAACTTGTCGGGTTATCAATAGCAGTCAGAGCTATGGTTATATCAGCCTTTTTACTTTCATGGAAAGCAATCATACCCGTCAGATCCAGTGAAGAAAGAATGTCGCCGTTAAATACCATGAAGTCGTCACTGCCTAAATAGTTTTCCACATTCTTCACGCCGCCGCATGTTCCCAGAGGATTTTCTTCCCTGATATATGTAAGTTTTAATCCAAAATTGCCGCCGTCTCCAAAATAATTTTTAAAGATCTCCGGGAGATAACCGGTAGAAAATATTATATCTTTGATTTTGTGGGATCTGAGCCATAAAATAAAATTTTCCATAAAAGGTTTATTTACAAGCGGCAGCATTGGTTTAGGATTCAGAAAAGTAATCGGGCGCAGCCTTGTTCCCTCTCCGCCTACTAATATCACTGCTTTCAATTTAACTCCTTTTCCTGTCTGACTCAGGTCTTTGACCTGACATTTTTCCTCCAGTAGTCAAGTATATCTTTAAGTGATGTTTTAATAGAATATTTAATATCCCAGCCGGTATGAGCCTTTAATTTACTGTTACTGCCGTAGATGATCTCAACATCAATTGCCCTGAACTTACTTTTATCAATACTTACCTTAATATCCGGCATTGTACTTAGTGATACAAGCATACCAAGCAGATCTGAAATCTTTTGCCTTTTGCCGGAGCAAACATTATAAACCTGACCTTCTTTGCCTTTATTTAATATATAGAAGTATGCCCTGACCGCATCCCTTACATCTAAAAAATCCCTTTGAGATTTTAGATTCCCTACACTTATTACAGGTTTCTGCACCCCATTTTCTATTAGAGCTATCTGTCTTGCAAAATCCGAACAAACAAATCTATCAGACTGCCCCGGGCCGATATGGTTGAACGACCTGCTGATAAATACCGGAAGTTTGTATGCATTATGATAAATAGAAGAAAAAAAATCCAGAGCCGATTTGCTGACAGCATAAGGATTTTGGGGATAAATCTTAAAATTTTCATCAATGGCCCTGTGTTTACCGCCGGTCCCCCCATATTCTTCAGCAGTGCATACTACAAGGATCCTGCAGCCGGGACAAAAGAGTTTAAGACCTTCCAGTACATTTATCCCCCCAAAAACATTGATCCTGAAAGTCTCTATAGGATTTCCCCATGAATAGCCGACAGAACTCTGTGCTGCCAGATGGTATACCTGCTGCGGTTTGAATTTCTTTATAATACTGAAAACTGACTCCCTGTCGGTTAAATCAGCTTCTGATATCTCTACATTGTCAAAAGAATTGTCTGGATTGAAATCCTTAAAACTCAGATCAACCGCAAGGATCCGGTTATTTCCCTCTTTTGTTAAATAAGCCAAAAGATGTTTACCTACAAATCCTGCTCCGCCTGTCATTAAAATTTTCAAAAGTTTTTTCTCCCGAATGACTATTTTAACTATGCAATTATTTTAATATAAAATCTAAAATATAAAAAATCTAAAACAGGCCGGATGCCCTCAGGTGCCGCCTTTATCTGGAAAAGATGCTTTTTACCACAGCAAGAAAAAACCTGAATCCCAGAAGCAGTATTAACAGCGGTATCAGAATGATCTTCCAGCTCTTTTTGTAATTCTTCCAGAAAAAGTAAAATACACTTCTCTGCATCCTAAAACTTGCTTTGACCCGCCTGCTGCCGCTGCTGCCGCCAATATGATGCATTACTTCAGCATGCGGATAGTAACATACTTTCCAGTTCTTCTGCCACATCCTGTAGCAAATATCCAGATCCTCAACATACATGAAATAATTCTCATCAAGAAAACCCGATTCTTCCAAAGCTTTCCTCCTGACGATCATGCAGGACCCGGAGACCCAGTCGACTTTAAAAGGTTTGTCTTTTTTTATATCTGCAAGTTTATACTTCCTTGAAAAAGGATTGTGAGGAAAGATATTTGTAAGTACGGTATGAGCTGCAGCATCAAAAGCAGAAGGAAATCTTCTGCAGGATAGCTGAATGGTCCCGTCAGTATTGATTATTTTAGGTCCTGCTATTCCCACTTCTGGATTCTCTTCCATAAATGACGCTAAATTGTCCAGCGATCCTTTAAAGACCCGGCAGTCACTGTTCATGAGAATTATATATTTTGAGTTTGATCTCTCTATAGCCCTGTTATTAGCTGCAGCAAATCCAATATTTCTGTCATTTGGGATCATTGTCACATCCGGGTAATTCTCTTTTACAAATTTAACAGTACCGTCACCGGAAGCATTATCGACCACTATAATTTCATACTCTGTTTCAGGAGGGTTTGCAAATATAGAATCCAGGCACTCCCTTAAAAAAAACAGACTATTATAACTGACTATGCTTATTGTTAAATCTTTAATTTCGGTGCCTTCCTTAAAAATAAACTTCACTTAGTCAAACTCGGCCTTGACGCCTAGAAATCTTTGTAACTCGTTTTAAACCCCAATGCAAACAGTAGCGCTGAATGTAACTCTATCATTTTTTCTGAACTTAATGTTGTAATTAAAGACCCGATCTTTTGTTTTGAGACAGTTTGTATATGATCAAGGTTAATGGTACAGCTTTTGGGTATTCCATCATTCACACTTAATAAAACTTCAGAAGGAATATCCCTGATTATATAAGTAACAGGAGCTACTGTGACTTCTCCCAAAAACTCTATTATCGAGTCTCTGGTAAGAATTACCACAGGACGTTTTTTATCCGGCTTAACAAAATTATACCACCTGACTTCTCCTCTTTTCATTCTTCAACCCAGACCTGTTTTGATTCCCATGCTTTGAACTCTCCGGACCTGACTGGTTCGTGAATATAACCTTGCTGATGTTTAAACTCCATTTTCTTTTCTATAATATCACTAATAGCTGCTTTAAAAGCACTCCGGGCAAAAGCAGACCGGGTAATTCCCAGCTTTTTTATTATTTTATCTATCTGTTTTATTAAATCTTCATCTAAGGTCATCTGAACCGTCTTCAATATTCCCTCCATAAATAGCTATTATTATAGCTATTATAATCCACATGACTATCTATATCAATCATACTTATAATATACCGCTGATGTTTGAGATGAAACTCTCTACTTTCTTGATACCCTGTTTAAAACTTTCTGCCTCAAGCAGCAAAGATAAAATTTTACTTCCTATAATGATCCCGTCACAATAGTCCTTGATCCGGCTGATCTGCTCCCTGTTGGAAAGCCCGAATCCCAATGCCAGCGGCAGACTGGTTATTTTCCTTAAGTCCCCCAGGAAAGTTTTGACTTCCGGGCCTATACCATCTCTAATGCCCGTGACTCCTTTTACCGAAACGCAATATACAAATCCTCTGCCCTCTCTTGCAATGATAGATAACCTTTCCCCGGTGGAAGTAAGGGAAGCAAACATAATATTGTCTATACGTGCCCTGTCAAAATGACTCCTATAGCTTTTAAACTCTTCCAGAGGCAGGTCCGGGATTATCAGGCCGTTTACGCCTGCTTCTTCAGATTTTTTTAGAAATCTCTCAAACCCATAATGGTAAACTGTATTGAAATAAGTCATAACAGCTACAGGTGTGTCACTGCTTTTTCTTATTTTAATTATTGAATCAAATACAATATCTGTATTTATCCCGTTCTCCAGGGCAATTTTTGAGGTAGCCTGGATCACCGGGCCGTCAGCTAAAGGATCTGAAAAGGGAATACCGATCTCGATTATATCTGCTCCATTTTTATCCAGAGCCTCAAATAGAGTAAAAAAACCATCAATACTTGGAAAGCCGCAGGTCAGAAAGGGAATAAGGGCTTTACGGTTATGTTTGCTTAATTTTTTAAAGACGCTGTCTATAGGGCTGTTTTTAAAATCATTCATTTAAGTCTCTCCATTCATAGTCTTTATCTGTTATCAATGTCTTTATCCCCCCGCCCAGACAGATTGACAATGATCACTTTGCTACTGTCTAAAGCCGGGGCCAGTTTTGCAGCATAAGCCAGGGCATGAGCACTCTCATATGCCGGGATTATCCCTTCACATACTGATAACACGTTAAATGCCTCAAGTGCTTCTTTATCTGATATATGCTCATAGGTGACTATTTTCTTTTCCTTAAAATATGCATGTTCCGGTCCGACTCCCGGATAATCTAACCCTGCTGATATAGAATACGCTTCCTCTATCTGGCCGTAGTCGTCCTGCAGTACATAGCTGAAAGCACCATGAAATATACCTTTATCCCCGCAGCATAATGTCGCTCCATGTTTCTTGCTCTTAATGCCTTTTCCTCCTGCTTCTACTCCTATAAGCTTTACCAGATCCGTGTCATTTAAAAAGGGGTAAAATATCCCAATTGAGTTACTTCCTCCGCCGACACAGGCTATAATATAATCAGGAAGTCTTCCCTCTATATTTATTATCTGCTTTTTAGTCTCCTTCCCTATGATCGTCTGGAAGTCCCTGACCATAGTTGGATAGGGATGGGGACCCACCACCGAGCCCAGTAAATAATAAGTATCACCCACTCTTGATACCCAGTAGCGGAGAGCCTCATTTACTGCATCCTTTAATGTCTTGCTTCCTGATGTGACTTCTATTACTTCTGCATCCATAAGTTTCATTCTGTACACATTGGACGACTGCCTTTTAATATCCTTGCTTCCCATAAAGACCTTGCATTTCATATCAAATAGCGCTGCCGCTGCAGCAGTAGCAACACCGTGCTGTCCTGCACCAGTCTCCGCAATTATAAATTTCTTTCCCATTTTCTTTGCAAGCAGTGCCTGTCCCACGGTATTATTGATCTTGTGAGCCCCGAGATGACAGAGATCTTCCCTCTTTAAATAGATTTTAGCCCCGCCTAACCTGTGTGAAAGCCTTTCTGCATAATACAGCGGCGTCGGCCTTCCTACATAGTTCTTTAAATAAAAGGAAAGCTCTTTTTTAAAATCTTTATCTTTTTTAAATTTAAAGTAGCTCTTTTCCAGCTCATCTAAAGCATTGATCAGTATCTCCGGAACATATCTGCCGCCGAAAATCCCGAAATGTCCGTCTCTTCTGCTTTTATAGCCCTTACGTTTGAAAACATTGTTTGCTTTTTTATGTGTCTTTTTATCTTTTTTCATTTACCTGCAATCTCCACTTATTATTTTAAAACATCAATAAATCTGCTGACTTTATATATATCCTTTTTCCCCGGACAAATCTCCAACCTGGACGATGCATCTACACCAAAAGGTTTCACTATGCTTACAGCCTGCTTTACATTTTCTGCATCAAGTCCTCCGGATAAAATAATAGGAATTCCCCTGTAAAAGTCTCTTATGATATTCCAATCAAAAGAAACCCCTGTTCCACCGTAAACATCTTCCCTGTAGCTGTCCAGCAGGATAAAATCTACACATCCTTCCAGTTTTTTTATCTCTCCTCTCGGTTCAGCCTCATAAGATTGTCCCCTGCCCTTAATTCTTATTGACTTTATGATCTTTATATCTCCACTTTTATCATTTAGGTCTTTTAAATAATGTTTATCTTCATCTCCGGAAAGCTGGATATAATCTAACCTGAGGTCTTCAGAATCCTCAAGGACCTTTACAATCTCTTCATTTACAAATACTCCGACCATTGAGATCTTGTTCCGCCTTCTTCTAACTACTTCCATTATTTCTTTTGCTTTTGAAGTATCCACTCTTCTGGGACTGTTCGTAGACAGTACAAATCCCATTGCATCCACATTTAATCCGGCTATTCTTTCTGCATCTTCTAAGTTAGTGATCCCGCATATTTTTATCCAAACCATATTTTATCTCATCCTGCCCGCAAATATAATTTATATTGATCCTTGGGGACTCCAGTTTTCTCTCTATATCAATTTTTCCTTCTTAAGCTCAAGCTCCATTTTTTTTAAAGTCTTTTCCAGGTCTTTGCTTGCCATAAAATATCCACCGATCAGAAAAGTGTTTACACCATTTGAAAACAGATCTTTAATATACTCAGTATCTTCTATTCCGCTTTCACAAATAAAAACTTTATCCTTTAAATCTTTTTTTTGCCTGTAATCTAAAAAATTATAGATAGTTTTACCGTCAATGCTCATATCCTTTAAATTGCGGTTATTTATACCTATAAATCGTGCACCGGTATCCAATACCTTATCCAGATCTTCTATACTGTGCGCCTCGACCAGTACATCCAGCCCCAGGCTTACAGCTAAATCGTAAAGCTTTTTTAACTTCTTCCGTCCAAGGAGTGTGCTGATAAGCAGGATGCAATCTGCTCCAAGAGCAGCGCTTTCGTAAACCTGGATATCACTGAAGATAAAATCTTTTCTTAGGACAGGCAGCTTTGAATTCTCTTTGACCATCTTTATATCACCCGGATCACCCTTAAAATATAATGACTCGGTGAGGACAGAGATCCCGCAGATAAAATTTTCAAAATCATTATAAATATGTGCCGTTCTTCCGATATCAAGATTTTCGTTTATCATTCCTCTGGAAGGAGAAGCTTTTTTTATCTCCGCAATTATGTTTATTTTTCCCCTTCTGATATTTTTAAAAAAACTCTTCCTGCTTTTTTGTGTTTTTTCTGCGGCAGTAAACGCTGATTCCATACAGCTGTAATCCCTGTTTATTTTTCTTATCTCTTCTTTTTTTAAAATCAAGATTTCTTTTATATACTTCAAAATTATCCTCTATTTAAAATATTTGAAGCCCTTTTACTAATGAGATTTTCCACGGGTAAATTTTATTAATTTTTCCAATTTTTCATATGCTTTTCCGCTCTCAATAGAACTGCGGGCCAGCTCTACTGCTTCCGGCAGTAAGTCTGTTTTTTTACCGGCGACTATGGCAGCTGCAGCATTGATGACAGCAGAATCTTTTTTCGCGCCCTTCTCGACTCCGGTAAGGATATCTACAAGGATTTTAGCGTTTAATTTTGTATCTCCGCCTATAAGATCGGAAATATTTGACTTTTTAAAACCCAGTTCTTCAGGGTCAAAGATATATTTAAGGACTTTTTCATCTCTCAGCTCGGCAACTGAACTTTTACCTGAAACAGAAAGTTCATCAAGTCCTTCCTCGCTGTTCACCACAAATGCCCTGTCAACACCTAAATTTTTTAACGTATTTATCATAATATCCGCTAAACTGTTGTCAAATATACCTAAGATACGGCCGTTTGCCATTGCCGGATTGGTAATGGGACCCAAAATATTGAAAACAGTCCTTATACCCATATCTTTCCTTGCCTTTGCTACATGCTTCATGGCAGTATGGGCCTTAGGAGCAAAAATAAAACCAATACCCACATCATCCAGGCAGCTGGAGACTTCACTGCATTCAAGATTTATATTCACTCCAAGTTCTTCCAGAACATCGGCACTTCCGCTTCTGCTGGATACGCTTCTGTTGCCGTGTTTTGCGACCGGCACCCCTGCTCCTGCAGCTATAAATGCAGCAGTGGTTGAAATATTAAAAGTATTCAGTCCGTCACCGCCGGTTCCACAGGTATCCACTAAATTTTTATGTTTACTTTTTACTTTTACAGCCTTATCCAGCATGGCCCTGGAAAAGCCGCTTACCTCATCAGTCGTTTCCCCTTTCATTTTCAACGCGACAAGAAAAGCTGCGATCTGACAATCGTTTGCCTTCCCTTCCATTATGAACTGCATTGCTTTATATGCTTCATCCTGGTCAAGACTTACTCCATTTAAAACCTTTTCTAAAAAAGTTTTCATCTTATAAACCTCCCCGCATGATTTTTTATTTTTTATAAATACCCTGCAACCTGCCTATTTAAATAATCCAATAGCCTTAAAAAGAGCAGCTGCCTTATTTACAGTCTCACTGAATTCATCTTCGGGCCTGGAATCATATACTATCCCTGCTCCCGCCTGGATATAAGCCATACCGTCTTTTATAATAGCTGTCCTGATAGTAATACAGCTGTCAAGGTTTCCGTCATAGCCAAAGTATCCTACAGCTCCCCCGTACGGTCCGCGGCTGTCGGGCTCCAACTCACTTATAATCTGCATTGCCCTTATTTTTGGGGCTCCGGACAATGTACCTGCCGGAAAAACACTTTTAAAAGCATCATATATTGAATTTTCTTTATTTAAGGTCCCCTCTACTCTTGATACCAGATGCATGACATGTGAATATTTCTCTACGTTCATATATTTTTTAACCCTCACGCTGCCGTACCTGCACACTCTTCCAAGATCATTTCGGGAAAGATCGACCAGCATATTATGTTCAGCTTTCTCTTTTTTATCATTCAACAGGTCATTTGCCAGATCCCTGTCCTCCTTTATAGTCTGCCCCCTTCTTCTGGTGCCGGCAATGGGACAGGTCAGTATTTTTCTGCCGTTGATCTTTATCAAAGGTTCCGGAGAAGCACCGATTATTTTTACCCTGCCAAAATTAAAAAAATACATATACGGCGATGGATTTATAGTCCTGAGTCCGCGGTAAATACTAAAAGGATCAGAAAATTTATCGGTATAAAATCGCTGGGATAGTACTATTTGGAAAGTTTCTCCTTCAGTTATATACTTTTTTGCCTGCTCTACTGCTTCCAGGAATTTTTCTTTTTTAAAGTTGGAATTTAAACTAAAGACCTCAGGAGATTTACCAACAGCTGAAGAAGCAAAGCTGCTTTTTAAATTGTTTCTACCGGTTCCCAATATTTTATTTTCCAGATCTTTGATCTTTTCAACCGAAATATCATAAGTCTTTCCGGCAGAAACATTACTTTCAATTTTAACCGTAGAGATTATTTTCATCCTGTTAAGCAGGTGATCAAAGACCACTGCCAGATCGGTAAGATAGAGCATAATCTCAGGTATAAGTAATTTATTCTCACAAACAGGGATCTGGTCAAAATATTTGACCAGATCATAGCTAAGATAACCTACGGCACCGCCTACAAAATGGTCAAGTTCCGGATTTTTGTACAGTCTGTTTTTTTTCATGATTTTTTCCAGTTCCAGAAGCGGTGTTTCGGTATTTATTTCAAATACTTTAGTGCCCCCGGTATTTAAAGTAAAAACTCCGTTATTAAATTTTATTAGATTATCGCATCCCACTCCTATAAAGGAATATCTGGACAGGTTTTTTGAACCCTCTATACTTTCCAGCAGGAATCCCTGTTTTTTGAGTCCACCGCTCTTTACGAATATAGAGGTCGGTGTATCTGTATCGACTATATATTCCTTGTATACCGGAATCAGATTATAGTCTTCAGCAATCCTGAGATATTCCTTTTTAGACGGATAAAACATAACATTCTACCTTTTTGATCTTTTAATCAATATCATAAACTGCTAATAACTGCATTTTTTTAATCCTTAAAATATAATAATAAAAGCATTTTTGCCAAGGATCTCCCATCTTTTGACTTTGCTTTTATGGAAATAATCTTAAACTGTTGGCCTTTTTATTTATTAATGTAAATTGAATATGTAGAAAAAAAATTTCCGCAGAGGTAAGAAATTCCCATCAGCCAAGCTTTTATAAGCTTTGCCAGTAGGAGTTATCTTTAAGCCAGAGGAACATACTGATCAGCTTTTTTATATAACTATGTTTTTTTTCACTAAAAATCATAAGTCTGACTAAAACATTTGATGCTAATCTGATTTTTTAGATTTTCTATATATTAGCACAATTATTTATCAAGTCAATTAAATTGATTTAGCGTAGAATATGTATCAGGAAGACAGGGTAGTATATAGACCTATCAAAAAAATATGTATAACTTCATAATTAACGGTTTCTGCCTGTACACTATTTCTTCTTACTTCTTTCAGCAGCTTCGAGCATCTTCTTTGCAATTCTAAGCTCAGTTTTTCTTCTGGTCTCTTCAGTATATACTCTAAGCTCCGCTACTAGCCTGTTATACCTGGTTATGAATATGGTATCACCTAAATTTTCAGTTAGATACTTTGTAAGGTTGACCCTCAACTCATTAGTATCAATCCTCTTAACATCATCTTCGTAAGCCATTTCTCACTCCTTCTGTACCATTACCTTTATACAAATGTATATTATTAAATTTGTATTAGCTTCTAATAATATATTTAATAATTAATTTTTATTATTATCTCATATTTAATTAAAAATATCTATAATAAAATGATTAAATTTTATATTTTAGATTATATTATAAAACAAATTTAAAAATAATTGAATACTTTTTAAAAATACTTATAAACAATTATTTTAATATTATATTTTTATTGTATTATATTTTTCGAAAGAGGCCATAGATATAACCGCACATTTTTGAAAAATCTATTTGTAGCAGCAAGAAAGGTATGACCAGGATAGACAGGAAACTTTCAGTCCTGGAAAAAGTACAGCTTCCCTTTCCACTCCAATTTCTGATCAACCTGCCATAGGGCCTAAGGACATAAAGTATAAAAAGGGGCAGCAATGCAGCCAGTATCCATTTACTGAAATAAAATGCACTTAATAAAATGATCAAAAAAGCAAGTAATGCGGCAAATCTTATAATATGGCGGTATGGATACATCCTGCCGTCAGCATCACCTTTTGCGTATCTAAAGAATTGTCTGAATATCTGGCCCAGGCTTTCCCTCATCTTCCAATAAACAACGGCTTTTGGATTAAATCTTATTTGGTAGCCGGCAGCTTTTATATTAAAATTAAATCTCATATCCTCACCGTACTCCATATCTTCAGGATAACCGCCGGCATCGACCCAGACTTTCCTTTTAAAACTGATATTCCTGGACGAAGGCATATACTTTTCAGCCTTTATTTCTTTTTCCAAAGGCATGATGCATACGGCAAGACATTTCTGTATAAAGCTCCGGCAGAACGGCAGGTTCAGACCGCCGACTATGCTGCAGGAACTATCACTGTAAAAGGAAGTGATTTCCTTCAGCCAGTTTTTATCCAGGATACAGCCCGCATCACTTACACATATAATCCTGCCAGATGTGCTTTTTATGGCATTATTTCTCCCCTGTGAAATATTCGCGCCTGCCTTCCTTATCAGTCTGATATTTACAGCAGGTGTACTGCCGCTTTTATGTTTTTTTGCTTTAATTTTTTTATTCCCATTAAACACCATTTTCAGGCCGCCGTATTTCCGGGAGATCTCATTTTTGAAAAAATCTGAAGTCACCTTAAAAGTCTTATCCTCTGAACCCCCGTCCACTAAGATTATTTCACCGGGCACATGACTCTGCTCCATCAGACTTCTAAGGAACTCAATAATATTTACTTCCTCATTAAAAACAGTAGTTATGAAACTTACATCCGGAAGTATAGTTCTTTTGATATTTTTAACCGTCATATCACCGATCAATAAAATATAGTTTTAGGACCTTAAAATACATTGAAAGTCTGGCTCTATTCCTGCCTGCCGGCTTGAATACAGATAATAACATAAATAAAAGTATTCTGTTTAAAACTCCGGCCAGATAAATAAAACTTAAAATCCCGGCATGTGCCCCGGAATAGTTTTTCTTAAAATATAATCTTCTGCTTGTCCAGATCCCTGCTTCTCTTACAGCCATATTCCTGGAAGCAATGCCTCTGTCAATATGCTCTATAATAAAGTATGGGAAATAGTAATTCTTAAAGCCTTTTTTATATAATTTCAGGCAAAGGTCGCTGTCCTCACTGTACATAAAATAATCTTCGTCAAACATTCCCGCTTCCATAAAGATATCCTTTTTTATAAACATAAATGAGCCTGTAAGCCAGTCCACTTCTCTTTTGCTTTTATGGTCCCACCAGCTCAGGAAATAAGAACCAAAAAAACGGCTTTTTTTAAATATCCTATATAAAAAATAACTCTCATAAAATTGCCTGGCAAGTGTCGGAAAAGACCTTGAGTTAAATTGCAGAGTCCCATCCGGGTTTAATATTTTCGGCCCTATGACTCCTGCACTGCCTGTTTTATTCTTTTTATTATAAAAATCTATCAGATCTTTTAAATCACCCTTTAAAAACCTGGTATCAGGATTTAAAAACAGCAGGTACTTCCCTTTTGCCCTTGATGCTCCAATATTAGAAGCTTTTGAAAAGCCTGCATTTTCCTTATTTACTGTCAGATGCAGGATATTACTTTTTTTATCCTGTTCTCTCAGATAATCTATACTTCCGTCACTGGATCTATTATCCACGACCAATATCTCATAACTTAATCTTTTTTTTCCGCCTGTACTTCCTTTTGTGAGATCCTTGATACTTTTAAGGCAGTTTCTAATAAAATCCAGGCTATTATAATTTACGATTATGATACTAATATCCAATCATACCACCAACTGTTAATCCCTTGATCTTTTTTCCAGCAGATCCTCTATTATTGAAGCCAGATTTCTTTTAAAATTTGAATTTGAAAATCTCCTGCAGCTTTTGACCGCATTTTTCCTTATTTCCTCCGTATCGACTTCCCCGCGTATTATGCTTAAAGTAATATTTTTGAGTCCGTTCCAGCTGTCAAACAAAAATCCATTGTGCCTGTCATTTATAATCTCTTTCTGGCCTCCCTTGCTGATGACTACGGGAATGCATCCAGCTGCCATCGCCTCTACGGTAGTTATTCCAAAATGTTCAAATTTCTCGGGATGGATTTTTTCATCTTCATCCATTCCTGAAGCATGCCAGAAAATATGTGATCTGGCAAAAAGTTCCACTAATTTTGACCATTCTATATTAGTAATTACTTTTATAGGGCAGTTTTTACTCACATCCCTTATTTTTTCTACATACTTCAGGTGGCCGGGCCTCATATCCGCACCGCCGACAAGATATAGAGTATAACCTTTCATATCATCAGGATACCGGACAAGCAGCTCCTTGAATATTTCAGCCATTTCCAGCTGTTTTTTATTATGGTGCTCCGGGAAAAACCTGCCCACGCTTAATATGATCTTTTCCTTGGTACCAGCTTTAAAACTATCAATATCCACGGGAGGGAACAGAACGGTACTTTGTCTGTCCCATAACTTCTTTATCCATTTCCTGGAATATTCCGATATAGCGATTATTTTATGGTAAGTTTCCAAAAACTTCAGATTTTTGGGAAAAGTTATAAGAAATAAAGGGATATACCCCAGAATCTTAAGTATGATTTTTTTAAAAAAATTTATCCTTCTCCGGTCATAGACCACTGTACCCAGCTTTCTGGAATCTTGAGAATTTCCATCAGCGTCAAGAGGGATAAAAGTATTGGATAAGATCAAGACTTCGCAGTATTTTTCACCAGGATCCAATGGGATCTCAAAAGTATGTTTGGCTCCTCTTTTAAGCCTGATATGTTTATTAAATAGCATTTTGCCCTCTTCTGCCCCGGCACCGAATACTTTAATATTTACTCCTATTTCATCAAGACTGCTTGACTTGGGATTTTTAAAGCCCAGCCTTAACGGCCTGTCAGTTTTCTTTACTCTTAATATCACTTTTCCGCTGCTCCAGCTGCCTCTTCTTAATAAAAATTTCTTGGGTTCATACAGCCCTTCAACTATTTCTATTTCATCGAAGTCACATGATAATCTTTCTGAGAGTTTAAACATCCATAATGCAGGCCGCCGGAAAAAAAACATTAAAAACTTATGAATCAATCTGAAATCCACATCAAAAGGAGTCGGGAAATAGCATAAATATATGTTCTTTTTGCCGCACGCAGAAAGTGAGCTTAAATAAGTAGCATTTATAAAAAGGTCATATTTCTTTATGATTTTTTCAGCATAATCTTCTGATATAAAAGGGAATATCTTCAGATCTACCCTGCTCAGATCAAGGTTCAATTTTCTGGAAATCTCTTTTAGATCAGCAAATATATCGGTGATCAGATCTACTTCAAATTCTTTTTTCTCAGATAAAACTTCTGCTATCTTGCAGCTGTACCGCTCTCCGCCTCCAGCTGTTGATAAATACCTGTCATAAATACCGATCTTTTTCATAAGAATCCCTGTTAAAAATCTCTCATCCAGCTTTTGATAATCCTATCGTGAATTTTCCTGCCGGTCCTTATTTTAATCCTGTTAAGTAAATTTGCGGGCAGGGTATAGAAAAGTTCAAAGAAAATCCTGATCCTGATCGGAATATCGATTCTTTTTTGTCTTGCACCCTTTAATATTCCTGCCAGGTAACTTAGGAAATTTATCATATTTGAAATTATAAATGCTGCATAACTCTTAAAGAATAAAAACGGCCAGCCGCATCTAAAAATCATAAGAAGCCTGTTTCTGATCACGTGATATATAAAATCATAAGACCATTCTTTACTTGTGCCGCAGTGATAATGCCTTACAACGGATTTGGGAGTAAAGAAATTCTTCCAGCCGGCCAGCCTGGACCGCCAGAACAGATCTACGTCTTCATAATATGTGAAGAAATTTTCATTAAAACAGCCGACACCCTCAAACATTTTTCTATCCATCATAAAACTGCTTCCACTCAGGCCAAAGACTTCTTCAACCTCTCCATACTGCCCTTCATCAAAACTTTCAAAACCTCTGTCCCTGCTGTAAAAAGACCTATTTATTTTAATTCCGCAGCTGTTAATAACGTCTCTCTTGTGAGTAAAAAGTTTTTTGGGTATCTTTATCCTGACTGTCTTAGTCCTCCCTGTGACCTTTACATCTTTTAGTATTTCTTCACCTATGACCAGTCGTAAATTATTCGGTGAAATATATGATAATACCTTAAAACTTAAATCCAGGTCCTTATGCGGATCCTCTAGAGGTACAGCCAGAACAGCATTGCCTTTTGACCAGCGGTAGGTCTTGCCGCTCTTATCTGATTCCTGAGGATCAAAACCGTCCATATATTTGATGCTCTCATTTAAAATATTCTCCCCGCAGCCATTATTTTCTGCCCCCCCGACTCTTATATCATATATTTGGACACCCAGCCTTCTTGGTCTTCTGCTGTTTCGCGGTTCCGCTTTGATCCCGCTGCCGGCAATTAGCTGAAGAGGCAGGTAAGGGTAATAAAAAAGTACCTTGGAGCCCACCGCTCCTATTTTAGAATCATCTGCAGATTGCTTGAAAATAGAAAGCATTTCGCACAACCAGTTCTCGTCGACTACACAATCGTTGTTGATCAGCGCGACATATCTGCCATTCGAGCGGTCAAATCCTTCATTATTGCCTCCGGCATAACCTTTGTTTTCATTTAAAGCGATTACCTCCACCTGCGGAAATTTTTTCTTTATAAATTCTACCGAACCATCTGTAGAATTATTATCTACCATTATTATCTGAACTTTTTCAGGTGGATAATTAAGATTGAGTATGGAATTAAAAAGGTTATTTAAAAATCTCTTACCGTTAAAATTTACAGTTATAATCGATATTAAAGGATCATCTTCTTGCACCAATTAAATATCTCACCTTACTTTCAACTGAAACATTGCCCCATAAAAATATAACCGGCCTTATGCTTACCGTAAGTTTTGTAATATTTTAAATATGATTTATATCTTGGATTTAATATTTATGATCTATGTTTTTTTGCCAAATAGTATTTATTAGAGACCGTCAGGCCCATTATCCTGTCAATATTTTCCAAGTCCCGCAGTAATACATCAAGTTTCTGATCAATATCTATCTTCAGACCCGACTTGCTTTTAGGCTTAAAACTGCCTAAAACTTCTCTTAAGCTGCTGACGTCATAGCCCAGGCTCTTAATCTCCTTATGAAGGGTACGGAATATATCAAAATATATAAGGATCAATCTCTCCCGGTTCTTCCGGTTCAGTTCATTCATCTCCTTATTTATTTGAATCTGAATATTATTATTGATGGCTTTCATAGACCGGTTATAACTCTTCCTTAAATTCTCGAAATACATGCTGGTAAGGAGATACATATATTTCCTTATTCTCCCCTTTACATTTTTATCTTCACTCAACTCTTCGGAATTTAAAATATCAAACCTGCTTAAAAGTTTTAAATCTTCTAAATTTTCTCTGTCCAGTTTTATCTCAAAAAGTTCAAATAATTCATTCTTGCCGTATATATCACCTATTTCGTCTTCATTTTCACCCATTGTCCTATACTCGATTTCATCCCATATTCCTTTATCTTTGATCTCGAAACCGGCATTCTTCAATATATATTCAATAGTAAAGTCATCAATCCTCTCGCTTGACCTGCTTCTCTTTTTGCCCTCACCGATAATCTTATAAAGTCCTCTTTTTTCAGGAATTGAAAAAAACAGTAAACCATCCTTTTTAAGCTTTGACGCAAGTACGTTGACAAGATCATAGAAAAATTTCGGGGATATCTTATAAAAAACATTATTTAAAATAATACCATCATATTTGGTTCTTTCAGTCATTCTGGATTTTAGTATCCCTATTTCATCCAGCTCTTTCTCCTCATCTTCTATATCCATTAATTCTGCATCAATATTCACCCAGAATACCCTGCCTACACTGGTCCCGCTTATAACCTCTTTATCCCTATATTTGTTAGAGGTTATATTTAAAATATTGGCACAGCCTTCAAAATTATTTTTTATGATTTTTGAGATTTTACTGTTTTGCAGATCTACCAGCTCGATGATCTTTTTTTTATCGACAGCATGATCAGGATTAACACAGTATTTTACCAGTGGTTTGGTCACATTTTCCCAATAAAACCTGGGTGCGATCCTGATTAAATTCTTTTTATATATTTCTCTTAAGCTTTTATTAGTAGCCATGCTTTCCATGACTCTTGCCAGCTGGGCGGTGTTTTCATATTTTACTACTTCACCTATATTTTCAGCCTTTACCATTTTGGCTACAGAATCCCCTTCGGTTGTTATTATCGGAAGTCTTGCCCATATGTAATCGATAACCCTGGTCCTGTAAGAAAACTCGGTTTCAATCCTTTCCTGATGGATCGACAGGCCTACATCTGAGTCCAGCAGGAATATCTGCCTTAAATCATACGGTGTCCATTCGTGGAAAAATACAATCTTCTCATACAGGCCAAGCTCTTTACTCAATTGTATTGCTTCTATACATTTTCTCATTTCAGGAAGGTTGGAGTCCGGGTGCTTGATGCCCATAAATACCATTTTTATATTATGCTTTCCCCTGGTAACCTCCCAGATTGCCTTAATGGCCGTAATGGGGTCGAGCCAGTTCCATATACCGCCTCCCCACAGGATTATATTGTCCCGTTCTTGGATACCGGGGATCTTATCCCCGATATATGAAGTAGTACGCTTGGGAGGCTGGGAAGGCATTCCGGAGGATACAATGTCTATCAGGTTCCTTAATGTCTTATCAGAATCATAGCTATATGGATTGATCCTGCCCATAGCATTTAACATCCCGATCCAGTAATCTCTTTGTTTTTCACTTGCGCAGATAAAGAAATCGCCAATTGAAAGCTGCATTTTCAATATGTTTAAATTATTTTTATCGATTCTGATCCTCTCTGTGATATCACTGTCCTTAAACATTTCAAGACTCTCTAAATTGAAAGGATTATAAAGATCTACAATGATTTTACCCTTGAAGTTTCTTAAGAAAGGGAAATAGTAAAGAATATGGCCCTGGATCAATATAGTATCTGCCTTATCAACATACTTCTGTAAGCTTTTATAGCTGCCTAACTTATACTGCCTGGCCTTAAAGCCTTCAGTTCCAATATCTATTTTATTGGGTGTGACCAAAGTAACGTCCAGGTAATTAGACAATATCCTGGCAAACTCATAAAATCTTATACCTGGACCGGCCATATTTTTACCAATAACGTCGTAACTTATTATACAGATATTGGAAGAAATTTTTTTATTTAATTCGGTATCCATAATATCTCCCTATCATGTCTCCCATATATAAAAATTTAGTTATAAAATTTTACAAAAATCCCAGGTTTTTCAAACAGCCTGACTAATTCCTGGATGCAATCATTTTAACTCTAATTTATTTAAGATTAAATGATTTTTTATCTTAATTATCAAATTATATGGTAAAAATACAAAATTTAAAAAATAAGCATAAAGAACCGGCAGGATCTGGTCAGCCGTAGCACTGTTTTTAAGCCAGGCCAGTTCGGAACAAACGAACTTTCCAAAAAAATTTTTAAATCCCAGATTTATAACCGCACACCTGATCCTGTTTTTATGGTAGTACTTATAGAAATTTCTGCTAAATTTTTTTACAGAAGCACCTTCAAAATGCCTGGCGGTGGAATTATAATTAACAGTCACCCGTCTTCCCGTTCTTTTTATCTTAAGACAGTAATCAAGTTCTTCAAAATATAAGGGTCTGTACCCCGGATCAAAGCCGCCTATACTTTTAAACAGCTGAAACTCAGTAGCAAAAAATGCACCGGTAATATAGCTTACATCTCTTAAATCTCCGGCTTGCCCCGGCCCATTTTTATTACCTGCTTTCTGCCTGTACTCCTGTTTCAGTTTACTATAACTTTTTCCGTATCCTATGTGGGAAGTAATGAAATTGTCTTCGATCCTCCCCCCGAGGTGCTGTATGATATTTCTTTTATAATCAAGAATAAGTCCGCCTGCAGCTCCTGTTTTTTTAAACGGCAAGCGGTGATTTTTACCGGTCCTGAAGGTCGAAATCAATTCCTTCAGTGCGTTCTGCTTTAAATATATATCCGGATTCAGCAGGATCAGGAATTTTAACTCTTTTTCCAGGCTTTTCTTCTCCCCTGATATGAAATTAAATACAGCATGATTTACTGCCCTTGAGAATCCTATGTTCCTCTTTAGAGTAATAAGCCTGAAATTACTGCCGGCCATACCCTGATTTATTTCCCTGAACTCCCTGATCTTTTTTACAGTATCATCGCCTGAATTATTATCAACGACTACCAGAAACCAATCATCATAGTTCTGCTCTGCCACCGAACATAGACAATTTCCAATAAAGTCCTGGCTGTTATAGGATACGATTACTATTAAACTTTTAGCGCTCATATTATTTCCGATTATAACCTATATAACGTCAATAGAAGGCCGTGGTAAGCCTGAAGCTCTGTTAAGATATTTTTCTCTTAATTATTTTTAAATAACTATAGATTTTATAAATAAAACCTTTTTTCACTATTCCTTCAAGCTCTGATATTCTGCTGTCCCTTTCTTCTATCATCTTTTTTTGGCGCATTGTTATTTTTGTCAAATTCTTAACAGCTTCTTCCCGCTTGAAAAAAAACTTTCTTTTTTTCCCCCTGTCGGGTGAATATGACGGGTTACCCGCCCATTTCTGTAATTTCTCAGTAGTCCTGTTAAAATTGAAATTTTCCATTCCATATTTTTTACCTGCACTAGCGGTTTTTTTGACCTCATCAGGATTATCGGCAAGATAAATAAGTTTTCTGCCAAGCCCGTTATGATCATAAGGCTTAAATGTATAACCGATTCTTTCTTTCTCCATTACTTCGGTCAGTTCACAGACATTGGATGACAGTACACAGAGTCCTGCCCTGAACCAGTCCAGAATACGGTTTTTACTGCCCAGTCTTACTTCATAGATATCTTTATCTATATTTATACCTGTATCTGCTTCCAGATAATAGTTGGGCACATCTTCACCGGCAATCCAGCCTTTCATTACAAACCTGTCCTTGTAAGGGCTGTCCTTTATCATAGACAGAAACCGGGGATAAGTCTTTATATCCTGTTCCGGTATCTCCCCGCCGGTAGATACAAATTTAATTTTTGGGTTCTTTGCCATTGCAAGCGTGAGTCCCTTAAATAAAGTATCAACATCAGTCCAGGTATTGTATCCTCCCGTCCACAGCACTACAAAATCATCTTTTTTTATACCATTTTTTCCCCTCAGGACATCTTTGGTATGCTTGTATTCTTCCTGAGGAATACCGCAGGGAATGACATTGGTAAAATCATAACCCGATGTGTATTTATTAAGCCTGCCGGCTGCTCCAAGCTCTCCTATCAAAGCATACTGCTGTCTTGAAGATACACATGAAAAAATATCTGCATCAGAAACAATATTATATTCGCTGTTCCAGTAATGAAACAGGCAGCTGTCATCTTTATCAATATTTGCCCTTGCCTGTGCTTCAGCCATCACATGCCCGAACAGATCTGCCCAGAAAGGAACAATACCGGTATTTTGATCAGGACCGGTATCCTGCGTAAGGTTATTGGAATAGACCCTGTTCCTATCTTCTGCACTGCCTATTTTTATATCATCAGTGCATTCCTTACCGATGTCTTTCAAATGATGAAGCAGCCTGGAAGCGATATAAGAAGGATAGAAGGTGCAGCCGACCATACAGTCAGGTTTAAACTTGTTAAAAATCTTTGATATTAATTCAACATTCTCAAAATCATCCCTTTTAAGTATATTGTACTCAAAACCGTATTTGGGGCTTTCAGTAAAATCTTTTTTAAACACTGATTTAAAATCATCCGGATATGCTGAGGGTATGGCATAATTACATACACATATCCTGAGGCCTTTTTTTAGAAGAGGTTGTATAAACTGCCAGGTCCTGATGCCGGTCCCATATACTTTTTTATCATTTTCAAATGGCAGCGGGCTCATGCCCAGTAAAAATACTTTTTTCATATCAAATTAAAATCACTATAAATATAATACCTTTTTATTTTACCGATTTTATCTATATAATTGAAATTGTAAATTAAAAATTTTAAAAAGTGCAAATTTTATTTTTTTGTTTTCTTTTAATTATAATTGTACTGACAAAAAATTACACTACCATAACATAAACATTAGGACACCGTAAACGATCTTAGATTTTTTATGAAGGCTATATTAATAATACTCATAATCCTATCTCTGGCGGTAACATCCCTGTTTGGAATAACCATAATCAATAGAAATAAAGATACTGATAATAAAGACGAATACAGCCTGGAAACAGAAGAAAAAAGCGAGGACAGCATAACAACTTCCCCTGATTCGCAGGTAGGGACCGTAGATGACGCTCAGGAAATCTCAAAGATAGATATGGATAATATGGAAGCAGGCGATGAAGAAAGTGTGACCGCAGAAGAAGACCTGACAGACGAAATCCAGGACGATGAAACTGCTTCAGATACCCTGCAGGACGGGGAAGAAGAAGCTGCCCAGACAGCACAGGATGAAACAGAAGAAGATGATGAAGAGGCAGAAGAGATAATAGAAGACAATACCATCAGAGTTTTTTTAGACGGAGATATGGAAAACGGCATATACCTGGGTGAGACAATATGCGACCTTAAATCCGCCGAAGCATCCGGACTGTATGGGGAAGAACTTGAAAACACCGGTTTTAAATTTACATATAAAAACAGCGATATAAGCTTTCTTCCCGGTTCTACCCATTATATTTATATATACTTTTACAGTACCGGATCAGGATGGGATTATGTCAGAGAGGAAATAAATCTGCCGGGTGAAAAAGCCGGTGAGAGAAACATAATAATATCCATAGACAAACCGCAGGAAAAAGCTATTACCGAAAGCCTGGAGTTGATTGAAGGCTGGGCTTTGGATCTGAGAAACGATGAAAATCCTGGGATAGAAAAAGTAGAGATATACCTAAACGGGCCGAAGGATTACGGCAAATCCATAGGCAGCGTGCAGTACGGCATAAGAAAGTATTATGTAGCAGATTCTTTTGATAACCTGAATTATCTTCGCAGCGGCTACCGGTTTGATGAGACCGTTGAGCTTGAAGCCGGTTCCAGACATACTGTATTCATATATGCCTATAGTTCCGAAGATAATTCATTCAACTACGAGAAAAGAGAGATTTATCTGTCAGGGATAAAGGAAGAAAAAGTGATAATTGAAAACCAGATCGATCTGGATAAACTTTCCCAGGATAATACCATTGAAATCACCGGGTGGGCCGCCAGTAAAAAACTTGTAGATGACTTCCTGGAAGAAAAACAAAAACTTAAAGACGAGGCTTTTAAAATTGAAGATGGATACTCTATCAAAAAGCTGGTATTCACCTCCAACAGAGACGGCAACCGTAATATCTACAGCATAAATATTGATGGGACAGGGATCACGAGATTGACCAATTATTCCGGGAGTGATTTTTATCCGGAAGCATCACCGGATGGATATAAGATCACCTATGCTTCAGATATCGGAGGCGTATGGCAGATAATGGTAATGGACTGGGATGGAAAAAATAAAAAACAAATAACCCGTAATAGTTTCCGCTGCGGGTATCCCAGCTGGTCTTTTGACGGTAAATATATATATTTTGAAGCCTATATTGATGGAGATTGGGAACTCTTCAGGATCAGAAGTGACGGGACAGACCAGAAAAGGCTGACTTTTAATTCCAATCATAACGACTGGCACCCTAACGGACATCCATTCAAATATGATATCATTTATGAATCAGGCGTCACCGGACATGAAAATATTTATGTAATGAACCATAACGGCTCTGGGATCAGAATGATATGCAGCAGCGGTCCCAGAAGAAGAGTCCCCGATGTATCAGATGATGGAAGTAAAATAACATATATGAGGTATTCCAGGAATAACAGCGAGATCTGGATCATGGATTACAGCGGACAAAACGAGACCAGGCTCACTACTAATCCGGACTGGGATGGACACCCATCATTTTCACCCGATGGTAAATATATCATTTATGAGGAGAAGAAAGGCTCTAGAATGGATTTGATTTTAATAGATCTTGCCGGCGGAGAAAAGACAAATATAACCAATTCCTCAAGTATTGACGAAGATGCAACCTTCCTCCACCAGTATTAGACAATTTTGATGCTTAATCATTGACCAGGTGTTTAAACTTTTTCTCCCTTTGCCCAAACCTAAGCCTGATAGATACCCCCACGGAAATCCCCAGCCATAATGACCAGATAGAATTATTGGAAAAGAAATAATAAACAAGGTCCGAAACAGTGGAATTCGAACCAAAAAACCTGGTCACTACAAGATTGACGGCACCGGTGTTGGCCAGTATTAAGAAAACAGCCGGGAGAAGACCTGCCATCAAAAATACCCTGTAATCAAAATGATTTCTTTTATGTTTATATCTCATAGAGAGGATTATCAAAAGACCTATCATAAAACCAAGGATCAAGACAATAAAATACCTCAGAAAACTTAAAAGGCCGACGGGTATATTATAGACAGCAAAAGCATCCAATATATAATCAAAGTAGGAAAAAGCAGTATAGTACAGGATTATATTTATAAAGCTAAATATTGTTAGAAAGATTCTCATTTTATTCCAGTTAAGTAATGCCGATCAATATACATGTAAAATGGACACTTAAATATTATCTCAAAAATATATTAATTTCAATTAGTCCTGCAATCTGTTATACTTTTAAACTTAAAAATATGTTTTTTAAATTCTAAAATTGTATAATTTAGTTACTCTTTAGCTTTTAATATTCAAATAAAACCTTTAATACAGACTAATAAAAATGAAAACGGTAACCGTAATAACCATAATCCTGTTTCTGGTGGCAGCAAGCCTTTTTGGGATCGTCGGCTTAAAATTTATCGGAGTTAAATTATTTTCTGATTCAGATGTTCCTGAGACTTCCGAAACTGAAGAGGTTATTCCAATAATAGAAGGAGATCCTAAAGCAGACACCGAAGAAGACAAAGAGGAAGATGAGGTTAAAATAGACCCGGAAGATATAAGTGAAATAGAAATATATCTTGATGGTGACAGGGAAAGCGGTATTTTCCTTGGGAATGCAGTATACTGTATGACATCCGAAGAAGCTTTTATGATCTACGGCGAAGACTTCTCAGAATCCGGCTTTCTTCTGGCCATAGATAATGAAGGATATATTTTTGAACCGGGTTCGGTCCATTACCTTTATATTTATACTTTAATACCAAAATACGGGTGGGACTATACACGTGAAAAGACTCTGATTCCCGGGGAAACTGACCATGCCGAAAATATTCAATTGTCAGTAGATAGTCCCTCACATAATAAAATTATAGAAGAAGCTGATAAATCTGACATGCGGGTATCCGGCTGGTCAGCAGACTTTGATTTTACCGACACCACCGGGATCGACAGAATTGAAATATATTTAAACGGTCCCAGGGATTTCGGAGAATTCCTGGGCGAGGCAGACTACGGGATCAAGAGGCAGGATGTGGCCGACGCATTTGGAAATGCAAATTATGCTAATTCGGGTTATTCTCTTTATTTCGACGGAAGCGAGCTTGAAGATGGAAGCGAAAACACCCTGTATGTTTATTCATTCTCCACTTCTGGAGTTTATACCCTGGGTATGAGGGATTTTAAAATAGAAGGTGAAAAAGAATCCAACACCCTAATCTCGGTAGAAGCAGATCTAAATGATCAGAGTATAAAAGTAAGCGGATGGGCAACAAATAAAAACTGGGCTCTTGAAGGCAAGCCCAGAAGCCTGGATGTAGAATACTCTACCAAGAAAATAGTCTTTACATCCAACAGGAACGGCAATGAAGATATATTCAGTATGGATCTGGATGGTTCCGAACTTACCCAGCTTACAGATTACCAGGGCAACGATAATTATCCTGCTGTCTCTCCTGACGGAGAAAAGATAGCATATACAACAGATATCAACGGCATCTGGCAGATAATGGTCATGAACTGGGACGGGACCGAAAAAACACAGCTTACACAAAATCCATGGCGCAGCGGCTACCCTGCATGGTCATTTGACGGAAGATTTATTTTCTTTGAAGTATCCCAGGAAGGAGACTGGGAGATATACAGGATAGACAATGATGGAAGCAATCTGGAAAGGCTGACGCTCAATCCCAGCGCCAATGACTGGCATCCATACGGTCACCCGTTCCAATATAAGATCGTCTATGAATCCGGAGCTGCCGGGAGTGAAGATCTCTATATAATGGATTATGATGGAGACAACATAGAAAAAATCTCTGATGCAAATATAAGAAAAAGAGTACCTGCAATTTCTGTGGACGGAGAAATAATCGTCTTTGCAGTTTACGAAGGTAATAATTCTTTTATATACACAATGGACATCGATGGAGAAAATCTTAATAATATAAGCGGTTCCCTTAAAAAATGCAGCCACCCCTGTATCTCACCAGATAATGCTTATGTAGCTTTCGAGTGCATGACCGGCGGGCAGGAAGAGTTATATATCGTCAGTCCTGATGGAACAAATCTTACTCAATTGACTAATATCGCAGGGAATGACCGCGATCCTGTTTTTATGTATCAGATACATTAAAGATTTTTTGTTCAGAATCTGCATTCCCCGGCCCGTCGACTGATATATGCTTGTATTCTTTCCTTGAAAAACTTACCCGGATTGACGAACCAACGGCAAAACCAAGCCACAGAGCCCAGATAGTCTGCCTTGAGAAAAGATAGAACGCAAGATCGCTTAATGTTTTATTGGAATTAAATAAACTGTTTATTATAAAGCTGGTTATGGTGCCTTCTGACAGTATAAGAAATATAAAGGGGACGATCCCGATCAATATCAGATTTTTAAAACTAAAAAGACTTCTATCAATTTTCAGCTGCAGCATTAGCATTACATTCAGCCCGATACAAAACCCTGCAATTAAAAGTATCAATAACTTAATATAATTTACACCGGTTGAAGATAAATTAACCGCTCCAAAAAGTCCCAGGATATTATCAAAATAAGAATAGATCAGAACATAAAAAATGGTATTTATAAATGAAAATACGATTAAAAAGATCCTCAAGATCGCTCCTTATATTTTAAAAATTTAAATAACTTTAACTTTATGATCCCTATTTTTAGATATAAATAATACCATTTTAATAAATTAATTAAAACTTGATTTAAACACATCTGCCGCACATAAAAAAGTAAATAACTTGATTAACCTACTGCTATCCCGGCAATAGTCTTGACTTTTTTATCGTTTGCAGTATTCTGTTAATATTTTATTTAATTTTTGAAAGTTTTTTCAGGCTTAAAGAATTTTATTTAAAGACTTAGCTAAATTAAATCTGAAATACTAAAAAAATACATACATCTATGAAAGATTTTTTAAACAATATCAATAAACAGCTGAAAAAAGTGGGTGAAGTGACTAAAAAAGTAAATATTTCTGCTATTAAAAAAAATCGAAAATGGATATATATAGCAATTTCAGCAATAGTAATAATTGCCCTGGCGGTCGTGATCTGCTATTACTTTTTTATCTACCTTGCGCCAAGCTTTTCTGATTTTTCACAGAACTATATTTATTCAGACACAGCCGAACAAGTCACGCCGGGAAAAGAAATATCATACAATATAGATTTCCAGAATACAGGTTTTAGAGTAGTAGACAAATTGGAAATAGAGGTGAACGTACCTGAAAATACATCCTTTACATCTTCAGAAGATGAAATTTCAATAAGGGATAATGGAAGCATAATCGTCTTTGATCTTAACAACATTGAGAGAGGTCAGTCCGGAAAAATCAAATTTACAGTGACTATCGATAAACCTCTGGATAACAGAATAAATATAACCATGGATGATATAACATTCAATTATACTATAGGAGATAAGCAATACAGTCAGGATATTACCTCCGGTTTAAATCATATTATCAAAAGCAGCCCGGATTTCAGTGATTTCAGTATAGAGGCAGCTGATGAAAATGGCGGATATCTGCATATGGGTGATACCATAGAATATACCGTGTCAGTAAAGAATAAAGGAGATATGAATGCAACCGGTGTCCAAATAAAAAGTATTCTATCAAAAAACATATCAGTAATCGAGGAATCAATCGGCAGTTCGGGCAGTCTCGCGAACAATACCGTATCATGGAATTTAAGTGTTCTTGATATAAATAAATCCCAAACCTTTAAATTTAAAGCTACCATCAACTATGATTTAACTGATGGAGAATTGATCGAGAATAACAGTACTGTAAGCTGCGATCAGGGAACCGGGGTATCAGATTCTATCAGTGACCCGGTTTCACTCCTGCCGGATTTTTCAGGTTCGAAAATCCTTTTAAGCGATGCTAATGGAGCTTATCTCTGGGCAGGCGAGACCATAAATATAAAAGTAATTATTACCAATTCAGGAGAAAAAGAAGCGGCAAGTTACAGACTTGTATGCCCCACTCCGGAAGGTGCGATCTATATAAGTAATTCAGGCACACCGGAAGGCATAAAATGGAGTGATGAGATAAGAGGCCTTACATGGGATCTAAACAATCTTGGTATAGGTGAGAGTAAAGAAATCGATTTCCAGATAAAAGTCAATGACAATCTTCTGTATTCAGGCGGAAATATAATTACTGATTTTAAAATTGAAAGCGATAATAAAGAGACCGAATTTGAACAGGCAAGCATTAATGTAAAAAAATATACATATATTACCATAGTGGCTATGGGTGATTCCCTGATCGTAAAATCAGATTGGGTTCAAAGATTTGACCAGCTTTTAGAATCAACCTATCCCTATGCTGATTATAATACTATTCCTAGCGGAGTAAATGGAGAATTATCCAATAAAGGTTTTGCAAGGTTTGACAGTACCGTCGGCATATATAATCCTCAGATAGTAATAATCGCATATGGTACCAATGATGCCGGGGCGGGACTTAATAATTTTAGAGTCCACCTTGAGGGAATTGTAATGAAATCAAGAAACCTTGGTGCAACGGTGTTTTTAAATCTGATCGGGCCGGTTTTTTATCCCGGCAAAGAAAGTTATCCTGCATATAACAATGAGATTTTAAAAATCGCCAATAAATATTCTATTCCTGTTATTGATGTTCTTTCTCCTCTTTCACAGAATCCAGGCAAGTATTTATATGATGGAGTACATTACACTTCTGAAGGAGCTTCAGTCGTGGCCCAGACCGTATTTAACAGTGTGACCCTGTACCTGGATGATTTCGGCAGCAGAAGATAAATGATATAATATATAAAATGAAAAGAATCTTGCTTGTAAAAGTTTTATACTACCTTTTTTTTGCGGTAATCTTCCTGGCAGCAATGATCATATTTTTTGAAATCACAAACTTCAGTTTTTATGATAAATATTTAGGGGATTTTTTCCATAAGACTCTGAATATTTTAGACTTTTAACGGTCTTCCGGTGCTGTTTTTTTTGACCTGGCTATAAAATAAGACCTTACAATATATACAATTCCTCCCACTATTCCAACCAGAATAAACATAAATAATATAAGAAGCGAACACAGGGCAGCTTTTTCATTAGTGATTCCCATGGCGACCATAATAAAAACCAGTGAATTTTCACGCGGTCCGATACCGCCGATGGAAATAGGGATCATAGCTATTATTGCCACTACCGGTACAATAAATATAAATGCAGTTAAAGACAGATCGATCCCCAGAGCTCTGGCTGCCAGCCAGTAGTTGAGTATAACCGAAAACTGGAGGAGGAAACTATATATCAATACTTTGACAAGGACCACTTTATATTTTTTAAAACTTGACAGAGTATTATAAGTGTTGGACAGTTTTTCTCTTAATCTGCGTAAAAAACTAAATCTGTTGAAAAGCTTACCCAGCCTTAATACTGAAGGATTAATAATTAAAAAAGCTATGATCAAAGATATTATAAAAAATATAACAATAGGAATGATCACCGGCTGGTTGCCGATAGCAGTAAATCCTAAAAATAAGGCCGCAATAAGATATGTAGCTGCGCTGACCACTCCTGTAAGTCTTTCCACCACGATTACTGAAGCTGATGTGCTTAAAGGAATTTTGGCCTTCTTTGAGGCATCGTAAGTCCTGAACACATCTCCTCCGATACTGGTAGGTAAAATATTATTAAAAAACAAACCTATGAGAACCGTAACACTTAATGTACTTGTACCCAATCTTACTTTCTGTGTGTTCAGGAGAGTCTTCCATCTGAAAGCAGTTATCCAGACGCCGAAAATATGGGTCGAGAGTGAAAGCAGCAACAGAATCTTATTAGATGATCTTAAAATCTCAATTACGCTTTGGAAATCCTTTAATTGTGTCTTTACCAGGAAAGCAATCAGGGAAACACTTATTGCAATTCTTAGTGTAAGAAGTATCACCCTCTTATTTTTCCTGTAGAAAGAGATTATTTTGTTTTTCATCTTTTATGTAGACAGCTGATTAATTATTTTCTGGACTTAGCGACTCTTGCGGGTATCCCGGCAGCTATAGAGAAGGCCGGGATATTTTTAGTAACTACAGAACTTGCCCCAATAATAGAATCTTTTCCTATGGTCACGTTATCAAAAACTTTAGCGCCCGCACCTATCCAGCAGTTTTTCTCTATCCTTATGCCGTGTGAAGGCTTTTCCTGTTCCAGGATAGGAACATCTACCCTTGAATAATCATGTCCCCCACCGATGATATAAACATAGGCAGAGATCAATGTATTCTCGCCCACAAATACCCTGCTGCCCGAGAATATCTCACTATTAAATCCTATGACCACATTTTTTTCCAGGACTATATCCCCATTTTTACAGCTCAATATGCTGCTCCTTCCGATAAAAATATTTTTACCTATGCGGATGCCTTTATTATCAAGCCCTTTTGCATCCAGAACGCAGTAGTCATCTATTACTACATCATCTTCAATAGATATTTTATAAGGGTGCCTTAGAGTTATAGATCTTCCGAAACTGACTCCTTTTCCTACTTTTTTAAACAGCAGCGGATAGAAAAGATTTCTAAAAAATATGCCCAGGGCTCCGGGCATGTTCTGAAAAAGTATGGTTATCAATTCGTATTTGAAAAGACTAAAAAAACCTTTTTTACCCACAAATAGATTTATATATTTTGCAATCTTGGATTTATCTCTGGCAAAAAGCTCTTTCTGTATTTTATCCTCATACCTTTCTATTTTGATCAACTCCCCTCACAACTTTTATAGAATATGATTATAAAATAATTAAAATATTTCTTAAACAAAAAAGTCTCTTCTAGAAGCATACTTTATCAAGACGGATAAAATCCCAATTGGTTTTCTTATCATATTATCTGCCGTAAGTAAAACCCCTCCCGCAGTCCATGCTTTTATATAGATCCTCTTTCAATCTCTTAAGTTATCCCTTAAAAAAATCCCCAGATACTCACCGGGAACATTCATAAACGTCTTCCTTCTGATCCTGTCACAATCCTTACAGGGAATCATATCATCGATTATCCGTCTCTTAAACTTCTTTCTTATTTCTTTTATTCTTCTGCCGTTAAAGATCTCTCCTATGCTGCTTTTATTTAAATCTCCAAGGCAGATCTTCCCCTCAAAATCCTGCGGGCATAAAAATACTCTCCCGTCATAAAAAATAGTCATTGAGTACCACGGAAAGGTGCAGGGGATCACTCTTTCATTTTTAGCTGCTGTGCTGTTTAAGCCCTCTATTTTAAGCAATCCTCCCCAGTTATGCGGAGCCCTGGTCACTAATTTATCCAGGGGAAGATTTTTGAAATTTTTTAGAAAATTTTTTTTCTGTCCGGCTGCCTCATCCGTAGATAAGCTCTTATTATTCCGAATTACCTGAACAGCAGTATACGGCTTCTTTGAGTTCAGCTGTTTTTTAATCTTAAGGAACTCGATTATATTTGCCAGGCTCTCTTCAAAGCTGGCGCCGGACCTGTTTTTTTCATAGGTCTCCTTTGTATAGCCGTCAAAGGAAAATGAGATCAGATCAAGGCCCGCCAGTATTATTTCCCTGCTTAATTTTCTATTCAGCATAGTCGCATTGGTATGGATCCTGGTCTTGATCCCTTTTTTACCTGCATAAGCGATCATTGACACCGTATTTTTATTCATCAGCGGTTCACCTCTATGAAATAAATTTATGTCGTAGACCTTACCGGAAATTTCATCAATTATTTTTTTATACAGCTCAAGTGTCATATCTCCCTTTTCGCCGACAGGAAGGTCCCTGTTCACACAAAACAGGCATTTTAAGTTACATCTGTTTGAAAGTTCTATCCAGATCCTAACGGGAAAATAATTACAATTGACCGATCTATGGCAGTAATTGGTATAGATCCTGGCCAGGTTAAATAAATGGCTTAATTTTTTCATTATATATTTGATATAATTTGCTATGAAATGACATCCCTGATCACGTAGGTGGATTTATTCTGCACTTCATGGTAAACACGCATAAGCACTTCAGCCAGCAGCCCCATGGTAATAAGCTGGATCCCGATAAAAATCATAAATATTGAAAGGATAAAAAGCGGCCTGTCAGCAAGAGCCTGATCGAAAAAAATTCTCATTACGATCAAATAACAGGTCATAATGAACCCGACAGCAGCCGAGAACAGACCTGCCAGCCCAAATATCTGTATGGGACTTTGAGAATAACTTAATAAAAACTTTAGTGTGATTATATCAAGAATGACTTTTATGGTTCTGGAAACACCATATTTTGATTTCCCGTATTTTCTGCCGTGGTGCAGGACCGGGACCTCTGCTACCCTTACTCCCATCCAGCTTGCAATAGCAGGGATATAGCGGTGCATCTCACCGTAAAGGCTGATATTATCTATAACTTCTTTTCTGTAAGCTTTTAAAGTACATCCGTAATCATGAAGGCGGACTCCGGTCAGTCCCGATATTATTTTATTAGCGACAATTGAAGGAAACCTCCTGGTCATGACTTTGTCTTTCCTGTTCTTGCGCCAGCCGCTTACAATATCATAACCTTCATCCAGTTTCTTCAGTATAACCGGAATATCTCCCGGGTCATTCTGCAGATCAGCATCCAATGTAATTATTATTTTACCTCCGGCGTAATCAAAACCGGCATTCATGGCTGCTGTCTGCCCAAAGTTTCTTCTGAACCTGATGATTTTATATATCCTGTTTTTGCGGTGTACCTTTAAAAGCTGGTCAAAGGTGCCGTCTGCGCTTCCATCATCTATAAGCAGGACCTCATACTTTAATTTTAGTTTGGAAAGAGTCTTTTCCAATTTTTTATAAAGCTTCCCGATACTATCTCTTTCATTATAAATGGGTATGACAACAGACAGATCTACAGCTGACTTTTTTGTTTTTGAAATATTACTCATTAAATAAACCTTCTTTTTGCTTAACTTTATACCACTTTAGAAATTTAACCAGACCTTCCCTGATATCAGTTTTAGGAAGATATTCTAACATTTTTTTTGCTTTTCTAATATCCGCATAGGTCATAAAGACATCGCCGGGCTGGCTTCTTGTAAATTTCAGGCGGGCTTTCCTGCCTGCTGCAGATTCAATCAATTTTACCAGATCCAATAATTTAACAGTACTGGAATTTCCCAGATTTATGATCTCAAAACCCTTAATTTTTTCCAGACTGTTTAGAACTCCGGAAACAACATCATCGATATAAGTATAATCCCTTGAAGAAGACCCGTCGCCGTATATCTCTATATTCTCCCCGTTTAATATCTTCCTTGTGAATTTATGTATGGCCATTTCCGGCCTCTGGCGGGGACCGTATACCGTAAAGAACCTAAAACAAAAAATTGATATTTTATACAGGCTGTTGTAAGTATGGCAGATAAGCTCCCCGGCTTTCTTGGTAGCAGCATATGGAGATATGGGAAAATCAACATTGTCTTTCTCGGAAAAAGGTATTTTATCATTTCCTCCATAAACTGATGAAGAAGAAGCAAAAATGAATCTTGAAATATTATGCCTTCTGCAGCATTCCAGCAGATTAATGGTGCCCTGATTATTTACCTTTTCATATAAAAGAGGATCTTTTAATGATGGCCTCACACCGGCCTTTGCTGCCATATGGATCACCATATCAACACTGTTTTTTGAAAATATTTCTTCCATGCTGCCGGAATCGCAGATATCGGAACGATAAAGTTTAAAATCTCTGCCTGCTGCATTTGAAATATTATCTTCTTTTATGGCAGGATTATAAAAATCATCAAAATTATCAACACAGATTATTTTCAATCCCGCGTCTATTAGTTTTTCACATAAATGAGAGCCAATAAATCCTGCTCCGCCGGTAACCAGTATGTTCATTTTTTAAAATTTCCATAGTTTAATTATTCCCTGAAAAGAACCAATCAATAAAATTGTTAACTAATTATACACAAAAAAAATCTTTTTATTAATTACAAGATCAACGGCCTGCACTTTTCTTTTTATATGTAAGATTTGTTAAAATCTATATTTTACTCTAAAATCCTTATTTATTATTAAAATTTAGCTATTTTTATATATAATAATTGTATTTTATTATATTATTTGTACTATTTGACCGTAACTAAATTTTTAAAGAAAGGAAAGCAATTTGAAATTATTAGTGACCGGCGGAACGGGATTTACGGGCAGCTGTTTAGTCGAATACCTGATAAATAAAGGGCATCATGTCTCGGTGCTGGACAATCAGAAAGGCCTCTTTTATGATCACTTAATAAAAAAAGATGCCGATATAACTTTAGGATCGGTTACCGACAGGGGCACAGTAAAAAGATCTTTAGAAAATGTCAACGGTGTCTTTCACCTGGCCGCTGCCTTCAGGCAGATCAATGCTTCAAAAAAGACTTACTGGGATGTCAATGTGGAAGGAACCCGTATCCTCTGTGAAGAAGCACTTAAAAAGCCTCTGAAAAAGTTTGTTTACTGCTCAACCCAGGGCATTCATGGAAATGTTGAAAGCCCTCCGGGAAATGAAGATTCACCGGTAGTGCCGGTTGATTACTACCAGTACACTAAATATGAAGGGGAGAAAATAGTCAAGAAATTCGCTGCAAAAGGACTTAAAAGCATCATTATCAGGCCGACCGCTATTTACGGCCCGGGTGATCCTGAAAGATTTCTTTTTCTGTTCAAGTTTGCAAAAAAGAAAAAATTCTATATGTTCGGAAATGGAAAAGCTCTCTACCACCCGGTATATATAGATAATCTTAACGATGGGTTTTACGCAGCCTGGGAAAGCAGCAGAACCGATGCCGAAGTCTATCTTATTGCAGACGAAGAGTATTTTACTATCAAAGAATTGGTCAGGAAAGTCGGAGAGTCTATAGGAATAAAGGTAAGATTTATTCATCTTCCTTTTTTACCTTTATATATAGCAGCCTGTCTATGCGAATTTATCTGCAAGCCTTTTAGGATACCTCCGCCCCTGTTCAGGCGCAGGGTCGACTGGTTCAGGCAAAACCGTGCTTTTAAAATAGATAAAGCTAAAAAAGAATTGAACTATAAGCCGCTGGTAGGAATCGAGGAAGGGTTAAAAAGAACAGCAAAGTGGTATAAAGACAACAGTTATATTTCCTAATATCAGGAAGCAGGATCATGTGTGGAATTTGCGGTTTTAACTGGAATGATGAAAAACTTATTAAAAAGATGGTCCAGAAGATCCATCACAGAGGACCGGATGCAAACGGCACAAAGACTTTCCCGGCCTTTTCTCTGGGTAATGCCCGCCTGAGTATAATCGACCTTTCTGTAAAGGGTAATCAGCCGATGTCCAGCAGGGGAGATAAACTCTGGATCGTATATAACGGCGAAGTATACAATTTTCCGGATATAAAAAAAGAACTCCTGGCAAGGGGGCACAGATTTAAAAGCCATACCGATACCGAGGTAGTCCTAAAAAGCTACCAGGAATACGGGCCGCGCTGCCTGGATAAATTCAATGGGATGTTTGCTTTCGCTATCTGGGACGAGGAAAAAAAAGAAATCTTTCTGGCCAGGGACAGGATCGGGATCAAACCGCTTTATTACTATTATAAAGACGGCATGCTGATCTTCGGCTCAGAAATAAAAAGTATTCTCCAGGCGGACCGTGTTAAAAGAGAAGTCAACCTGCAGTCGATGTATTATTATCTGGGTTACGAATTTGTCCCTGCCCCGGATACAATGTTTAAAAACATCTACAAACTCCGGCAGGGACACTATGCCATATTCAGGAACGGCACGCTGAAGATACAGAAATACTGGGACATAAAATTTAAGACTGAAATCTCCGATGAAGAAGAAGCAGCAGACAGAGTCTTTGCCGCTCTGGAACAGTCTGTAAAAAAACGTTTGATCAGTGATGTTCCTTTAGGGGTATTTCTTTCAGGAGGGCTTGACTCCAGCACTGTAGTGGGTTTCGTTTCAAAGTTATATAAAAAGAAAGTCCAGACATTTACTATCGGTTATAAAGATAAGACCTTCTCGGAACTCCCTTATGCTAAAATAGTGTCCGATTTCTTTAAAACAGAACATAATATACTGATGATAGACCCGGTCTCCCCGGAAGATATTGAAAAAAGTCTTTATCATTTGGATGAACCTATGACCGACCTCTCTACCATTCCTTTTTATCTTATCAGCCGCAAGGCCAGGGAAAAAGTCACAGTGTGCCTGAGCGGAGAAGGCGGAGATGAAATGTTTCTGGGATACGACAGGTCCAAGGCAGCCAGAATAAACCGCTATTACAACATCATTCCCTCTTTTTTAAGAAAAAAAATCATATCACCTCTTGTCCTGAAACTGCCTGACCAGCCTCAAAAAAAGGGTGCGGTAAATATGCTCAAGCGTTTTATTGAAGGTACTCTCTATCCTGAAGAGGTAGGGGCTATGCGCTGGCAGTATTTTCTGAATCCTGAAATAGAGCGAAACATATTCACTAAATCTTCCCGGGATAATATATCTTTTACGCCTTTTGAACCCGTAAATTATTTTTACCAAAATTGCGATTCCGGGCTTCCCGTAGATAAAGATATTTTTATAGACATAAAACTGACTATGGCTGACAGCGTCCTGATGAAAATCGATAAAATGAGTATGGCCACTTCGCTGGAAGTAAGAGTCCCCTTTCTGGACCACGAAGTCGTAGAGCTCTGTGCCTCTATTCCGGCCAATTTAAAACTTAAAGGATTAACAACCAAATATATCCTGAGGAAAGCCTTAAAAAAATATAAATTCTTACCGGAAAATATTATTTACCGGGGCAAGCAGGGTTACAGCCTGCCGGTAAAAAACTGGCTCAGGGAAGAATTAAAAGATTATATGATAGACCTTTTTAAAAGATCGCCTGTTATCAAAGAAAATTTTAACAGCTCCTACCTGTCCGCACTTATAAAAGAACACCTGGAATTCAAGCATAACCATAACCATATTTTATGGGCCCTCATAAGTCTGGGCCTGTGGTATAAGAAATTTTTTGCCTGATTTACCTTTATATGAGATATTTTACCTTCAAATAAATCTTATGATTCTATTTCGACTTCTACATCTTCAGAACTTACATATGTACCGCCAGTAGTTATCCTAAACCTGATAACAGATTTTCCTGGAGCTGTCCCCCTTAAATTGATTTTTATATTTATCTCGCTTCCGCTGTCTACTCTGTAATCGTCACTGACCCACATATACATACCGCGGCTGATACCAGGTTCTTGATCTATATATCCATCGGGTTCGACACTGACAAATTCTATGCTGTCGGGAAGTTCAAGTTCCAGTGAACTTACTTCAGCGGCATCTTCACCGGTGTTTTTAATTATATATTCAAGAGTAAATATTTCACCAAATTCTTCCTTATAACTGTCAATGTTATAATCGATTTTGATATTTTCCCTGATCAAACTGTCTTCACTGAATTCCTTGATCCCGACTATTTTAAATAATTTAAGGACCTCCCTGTACCACCGGCTCCAATAATATGTCTCTCCGACTTGTTCAAACTCAAAATATGATTTAAATGTTCCACTATTTCCAACAAAGTATACTTCGGTACCATCTTCAAAATCTCTTTTCATATTAGCAATAGTGTATTCATCATAGGTGTGACGAATAAATTTTATTTGCTTTTCCCCATACTCATATTTAGTCACAAACATTCCAATGTTTGCAGAGTGCGATAGGACGTAAATACTGGAATTGCTTTCCATGTTACCGGCTGCCTCATCCCAGAATTTATATACATCATCGGGTTCTGAGAGATCCGCCTCATTATAATTTGCATAAATAAAAGAAACTGGTTGAAGAATAAAAAATAGAAATACAATAACTATCAAAAAATATTTTAAAAAATAATCAATTTTTAAGATTTTCTTGCCACCCAGTGATTTATTAAAAAGAAAAATTGATATATCTAATATTGATAAAAAGCCAAACCCAATATAAATCGCTAATATTAACATTGTATCAAGCATATAATTCGGGTTTGCTTTTCCCAAATATAATGGTGGCACAATAATATTAAAAACTATGAATAAAAATGAAAAAATGCCAAATTTTCTATTTCTTTTAATTAAAATAATAAATCCTATCACTGCTATAATTATCAAAACAATACCATAGCTGTTATAAATAATATTCAGATAATCTTTGATAATTGCAAGAACATCTATAAATTTTTTATCACCAAAACTGCCTCCATGTAATACTCCTGTCACATTTCTCCCTGTGACATAGTAGAATAATTTTAAAGGACTGGTCACTTCGCCGTAACCCTGGAGGGACCTTATAGGAATATATAAATATGACATAAGCGGTAAAATAAAAAATAATATACTGATAAAAATTGCTTTGATACTCTTAAAGATCTTAGGATTTACTATAATCACATAGAGAAAAATAGCTGGTACTACAAAAAAAGCAATAGGGTGATTGGTCAGACTCAATCCCAGGGAAAAAAAGAAAAAGTACAGGTACTTTCTGGTCTTATTTTCATTATAAAGAATAGCTGAGAAAATAACTAAAATTATAAAAAAACTATTTAAGGTATCAAACTCCAATCTATTGGCCACATGCCAGAAAGGGAAAATAAAAGCAAAACAAAGAGAACTTAAAAAACTTATTGACTCGTTTTTTATAAGTTTATTAATCGTAAGAAATAATAATAATATAGTAATTGCGCCAAATATTGCCGAAAAGAGGTTAAGTCTATAAGCCAGATCACATACCGGTAAATATGTAATAAGTTTACCAAGCATTGAAAAAGTTGGATAACCAGTTGGTACAAATACATACATCATCGGTATTTCAAGCGCATACCAGGCTGTATCACCACCAATAAGTTTTTGCTCCAATGTCAGTAAATAAATGATAAAAGGAATTAAAAAAGAAAAAACTGAGAATATGATGGTTCTCTTGTTTAGGATTAAAACTTTTATTTTGTTGAACATACCATCCTCCAATATTTTCTCATTGCTGTTTATAAACTTAAAAATCTAATATAAATAATCCATAAAATAAGATAGTAGCTATAACCAAAGATAACAAATATTTATAAGTTAAATACCACCACTCCTATAATTACCAATAAATTTCCTATGACTCTAAACCTGTCAATATCTTCCTTGAGAATCTTCCAGGAAAATAACATAATAAAAAAGTAATTTAACGCAGTAAAAGAATAAAAAACTGAGAAATCAATTACTCTCATTATAACTATGGAAAGCACAGGAACAAGTAAAAATAAAAATATACTTACCAGTAGATGTTTATTTTTAAGGTTAGAAATAAAAGGCCTGTTTAAACTTACTCTGGTAGACCCAATTTTTAAATTTAATTGTGCCAGAGCTACTAAAAGCTGGACAAATACTGCTAAAAAAATATAAAGATAAAACATATATTAAGTGCTTTCTAATTTTTTACCTGACATCATTATAAGAACAATCCCTGAGGCTATTATTACTGTGCCTATTATTTTTTGAAGCGTAATAGCTTCCTGAAATAAAACTTTCCCTAAAATTAACGAAAAAAAGTAACTCAGGCTCAAAAAAGGATATATAAATGAAAGCTGGAATTTTCTATGCAAAACAAACCAGAAAAGAAACTTAACAATATACGCTATTATAAGAACTGCAAGCCAGAAAATTAAATTTCTCAGGAAATCAAGATTTATCCCTATGTATTTACCTGCTATTAGACCGAGCAAATTTGTGCTAACAGTAAGAACAATTATAAGCCCATAAAAAATCTTTTCTTTGGTATTCTTAAATTTCATTTTCTCCAGATGTTCAATTGGCCCTATATTGTTGATACATTTTATACTAAAATTATTTAAGTTTAAATAGTTACAGCAGCAAAGAAATATTAAATCTTATTATTTTTTATGTTATAGTTTATAAATTATGCTATTTTTAATAAATTACTTAAATTAATGTTGTATAATTTTAAAAAATATAATTTTTTTAATCGAAAAAACATTAACATTAATAACAAAACAATTTATTAAAGAAGAGGTAATAATATATGAAAAGTCAAGCAGCTATTGTCGGAGGCGGCGTAACAGGTAAAGCAACTGCTAAAGCCCTGGGTATAGAAAAAATATTTGATAAGTTAGTAAAACGCAGCAATATTACTGCAAGTGAAGCAGTAAATTTTAAATATTTATTTATTTGCGTTCCAACCCCAACAAACTCAAATGGATGTGATATTTCATATGTTGAAGACACTATAAAAAGATTTGGAAATAAACATATTTTTATAATTAGGTCTACCGTTATCCCCGGAACAGCTAATATGCTGGTAAAAAAGTACAATTGTACAATTATCAGCAATCCTGAATTTCTAACCGAATCAACATCCGAAGAAGATGCAATCAATCCTGATATTATTGTTCTTGGAAGTGAAGAAAAAAGAATAATAAAGGATATTAGAAATCTTTTTTACACAAAAGAAAAATTCCCGAACAGCAAAATTGTTGAAACTGATAACAAAACAGCAGAAATGATCAAATATGCAATAAATAATTTCTATGCCGTAAAAGTAATATTTGCAAATTACCTCTACCGGATTTGTAATAATGAAGGCATAAATTACAATATAGTTAAGGAAACAATGTATGAAAGAAAATGGATAGGGAAAAACCACTTAACCGTCCCTTATAGAAATCAGTTTGGGGTAAGAGGAAAATGTTTACCAAAAGACTTGACAGCATTTGCTAAATTTTCAAATAACCATTTTTATAATGAAATGATCAAACATATGGAAGAAATAAATAGCTGGAAAACCCGTTAAGGTCAAATTAACATGGCAAAAAAATTATTAGTAATAATTCCTGCTTTTAATGAAGAAAAAAAAATAGGAGAAGTAATACAAAATATCCCCAGGAAAATAAGAGAGATATCCGAAATACATACCCTGGTGGTAGATGACGGCAGTACGGATAATACCGCAAGCATCTCTAATGACCTGGGAGCCAGAGTAATAAAAAATCATTACAACTTGGGAGTCGGAGCGGCATTTTCAACGGGCCTGCAATATGCCCTGGATAATGATTTTGATCTAATGGTCAATATTGATGGAGATGCCCAATTCAATCCCGGAGATATCCCCAGATTACTTGAACCTATTATAAATGATAATGTTGATTTTGTAACAGCTTCCAGATTTATAGAAAAAGATTATTTTCCTAAAATGCCCTTATCCAAATTTTGGGGGAATAAATTAATGTCATTTTTTATCAGTAAACTAATTGGCAAAAGATTCTACGATGTATCCTGTGGATTTAGGGCATATTCACAAAAGGCATTGCTGTCTTTAAATCTTCATGGAAAGTTTACTTACACTCAAGAAACATTTATTGATCTATCTTTTAAAAGTTTAAAGATTGTAGAAATTCCCATAAGAGTAAAGTATTTTACTTCAAGGACTTCTAAGGTTGCTTCTAATCTTTTTAAATATGGTATAAATACCCTTATAATTATTATTAGGACTTACCGTGATTACAGGCCTTTATACTTTTTTTCAGGTATTGCTGCCTTCTTTTTTATAGTTAGTATTCTTTTTGAATCAATCTTATTATGGACATATATTTCAAGAGGAACTTTCAGCCCAAATATCTGGTCAGGATTTGTAGGTGCTGTGTTTCTATTTATCGCTATAGTTTTCTTTGTTGTTGGACTTTCGGCAGATATCATCAATAGGATCAGGATGAACCAGGAAAATATTCTCTATCTTCTAAAAAGAAACTCTCAAAAAAAATAACCTGGATTACCAAACATAAATATTCCCGGCTGGGAAATATCTTTACTGGTCCCTACTTTCAATATAATCCTTTAATGCTTCTTTCCAATTTCTCAGATCAGCCAATCCGATCTTTCTTAAATTTACATTATCCAGAACCGAAAATTTTGGCCTTCTGGCTCTGGCTCCGAATTCTTCTGTAGTAGTAGGCAATACCTCAACAGATAATTTTAAAAGCCTGAATATCTCACAGGTAAATTCATACCAGGAACAGCTGCCTGTGTTAGTCATATGATAAATACCATAACTTCCGGTCTGTATCAGCTCAAAAAGCTTTTCTGCGACATCCCTGGTGCTGGTAGGAGTAAGCACCTGATCATCTACCACCTTTATCTGCTTACTTTCTTTTGCCAGTTTTATCATCAGCTCTACAAAATTGCCGCCTTTTTTACCTGCACAATCCGCAAGTCCGTAGAGCCCGCTGAGCCTTACAATATAGTATTTTTCAAGCATATATTGTATTACCTGCTCACCTGCCAGTTTTGATATGCCGTACAGGCTGATAGGTCCGGCACAATCACTTTCCGTGTATGGCTTTCTCTTCTTCCCATCAAAGACATAATCGGTGCTAAAATGCATAAGAGGAATATTTATTTCCCTGCATATTACGGCAAGATTTTTTACTCCCATCACATTTACCTTAAAAGCAGACAGGGCTTCGTCTTCGCACCTGTCCACATCATGGAAAGCAGCTGTATTTATGACCAGATCCGGTTTGATCTCTTTCAATACATCATCACTCATCCCGTAATTGCAGACATCAATATCTTTTAAGCCGACCAGGCCTGTTACTTTCAAACCCTTTGATTTAAAATGACTGTTTAAATCCGACCCGAGCTGGCCGTCAACACCGATCAATGCTACTTTCAAAATAAATCTCCTAAACTAAAAAATACCTATTGAACCAGGAATCTTAATATGAAATAAATACAGACTATAACTGCAATAAGCGCTGCATATGAAATAATAATATTTACTATTTTCCTCTTTCTTCTGGCAAAAACAGTTATTCTTAAAATCTCTATGATAATTACTCCCAGGACAAAGAGGTAAGTAAAAGTAAAGTATTTATTTGAGAACAATTTATAAAAGAACTCGGAAAAAGGGTGTTTTTTGTACCACGGCTTCCCGCTTAACTCATCAAAATACTTATTTTCTATCTTAAATACACTTACTTCAGGATTTTCCAGAAGTCCACCCAGATTTATCCTTGAAAGATCGTACCCGTCGTTTATTTCCAGGTCAAATTCCAGGTAGGTATAGTCCTGCGGATTAAAGCTGAATCCGTCTGAGTAGTCTTTATCATCCAGCGCAGCAGAAAATTCAATTTTATTCTCATTAATTTCAATTAGATCATCTTCTTCCCACTCATTTAGACCGTAGGCGGTTATTTTACCATCAGTTAAGATCTTACCGCTGAATTCTGCATCTTTTCTGTCTATGCTCCATTCCACATAAATATTGCCGTCTTCCTCCCATATATAGTAGCCGTAACTGGCACCGGGGATATAAAAAATTCCCCTGCATCCTGAAAACATCATCAGGACCAAAACTGCCAGCAAAATCAATATGACCATTTTTATAGAAAAATTTACTTTTTTCATACTTTTATTTTTCCTCATCATCCAATACATTTCCCAGCATCTTCTTATTGTCCTTATATATCAAATATACCATCCACAGTGATACACCGGTAAAAATACTTCTAAAAATATTTACGAAATTTGCATCGTCATAAAAAAGCCGGATGATAGAATTGAGACTGGGCAGATAAATAAAAAATCTGTAATCCATGGGAGCGAAAATAAAGGTTATTACCAGGGGCCCCCAGTACAGAAGAAGCAGGAGCATTAAAATAAATTGGAACCAGTGGTAGTAAACGAGCGTCTTCCTCCTTACAAATATGATCACCAGGAAGGGAACTGTCCACAGAACATACTGGGGATGAAAAAAACAAAGGCCTACATAAGCCAGATAAATGATCGCGCCGTAATTTATAAGTATATCAAAACTCTTTTTCTTTATATGCAGAAAACTTAGGATTATTACTGTATATGCCGCTATAAAAATAAAAATACTTCCATGAGAACCGGTCACAAGTTCCAGCTTCGGCCATAGTATATAATTAAAGAACTGGGTGTTCAGCAGTGAAAATATTACACTTCTTCCAAAGGCCAGATAAGAAAACAGTTCTACTGCCGCCAGACCGGAGATCCCTACCAGAGACAATATGACATAATCCTTTTTGCTTCGTGCCAGATAAAGCACCAGCAAGGGAAGGAGCATTATAGGGAAAAACCTTATCGCTATGCCGATTGCAAGAACTATAATGGCCCAGTACTTCCTGTTGTTCTTTGCCAGAAGCAGCGCGGCTATTGTTGCAAGTATTCCAATAATATCATGCCTTGCAAAGATATAGAGGACGAATATCACTATAGGATTGAACATCCAGAATTTAAAAACCCTGAGCCTCTTTTCGGGTTCACCGTCAAAGGAAAGCCGGAGTATTAAAAACATACATGCCAGATCAAATATAAGATAGAGTATCTTAAACAGGGCCACCGCGGTAAATACATTATAAGCACTGTTAAAATTAATCCATGAAACCCATGTGTCTTTTTCCAGCAAAACAGGAGAAAGTTCATTTATTGCAGGTACTATCGATTTTATAATAAATAAATATGCAGAGTGAATAAAATTTGTCAGCATCTGGTGGAAATCTGCTCCTATGTTGCTTGCAAAAACTGTCTCTGCGGCTCTCTGATAAATCGAAAGCAGATCTCTCATATAGAGAAACGGAAGAAATATAAATCTGATAAGAAGCCCGATTAAAAAATATTTGTAAAACCTTCTGGACAGGATTTTATTCTCAAAAATCTCTTTAGTCAGCAGTGCTCTGCCTATATTGTTAAAAAAGGTTCTTGCTTTCATTTTTAAAATATAAAATATATCAAGAAAATAATTTTAATATAAATTTAATTTAAATCCCAAAATAAATAAGTAAGATCATTTTTTAACTTTATAAACAGCAAGACTTATTATAATCATGGATATTATCCCCATAGCTACCGTAAAAAATATAAGATTTTCTTTTTTTCCCTGGGTATTTATTGCCTCTTCCTTTTCTGTTATGGGCTTTTCTTTTTTTGCTTAAGGTAATTGGAAGAATACTTAATAGTCTTTCTGAATCCTTCGCGGTTCAGGTAATAAAAAAATCTTTTTATTAAATAACTTTTTTGCTTACTGCTTCTATTATCATCACTGTTTGCCGTCTCTCCGGTATTGCCTTCACTGATTTTACTTTTTTCAGCATTTGAAACCGGATCCCTGCAAAATTCAATAATCGGCCTGCATACTTTTTCCCAGCAAAAATCGCCGGCTGTTTCTTCAATGTTTTTCACACACTCCCTGTAAAATGTCTTATCATCAGCAAGCCTTTCTACAGCTTTTACAATATCATCAACATTTCCTTCACCTACAGTAATCCCGAGCCCCATTCTCTCAACCAGATCACTTAAGCTGTCCCCGACAGTTGAGATCACGGGAAGTCCTGTCCATAAATAATCCAGTACCCTGGTCCTGAATGAAAATCTGGTCTCTATATGCTGCGGATGAGTGATTATACCGGCATCCGATTCCATAAAATAATTCTGCCTGTCTTCGTACTCGACCCATCCAAAATTAAAAAACACATTTTTTTCATATACGCCTAACCTTTTGGCCAGATCTACGGTCTCATTTACCAGCTTCAGTTCCCTGACCTCCGGATTTGGATGTTTTATTCCCATAAAGAACAGTTTTATGTCCTTCCTGACCTCATATATCCTGGCCATAGCTCTTATAAGAGTCAAGGGGTCAAACCAATTATAGATCCCGCCGCCCCATATAATAACAAAATCATTTGCTTCTATGCCTTTGACTACACCCTTTAATACCTTTCTGGTATGAATAGGCTTATTGGTAGGAAGGCCAAACGGGACTACACTTATCATACGCTTTAGAGTGGGATCCTGGTTGTAGGAATAAGGATTGACTCTGTTTAAAGCTGTAAGCATTCCCAGCCAGAAATCCCTCTGTCTTTCAGAAGCACATATAAAGAAATCGCCGTAGTAAAACTGTTCATTAAAATAATAGTGTATTGATTTATATACTTCCAGCTTTTCCTTTATGGTCTTTTCACTGTACTCTGCAAGAGTCGCCAGATTGTACGGATCATATATATCTATGATTATATATTTGTCAGATTCCTTGATACTCTTATACTTGGAAAAAGTCATTCCATTGCAGAGGATTATATCAGAACCTTTTATTATTTCCCTGAGATCACCATTACTCTTAAACTGCACTATATTAAAACTTTGCTCTTGAAATTCTACCTTATTGGGAACTGCAAGTGTTACATTGGCATATTCAGAGAGTGCCCCGGCAAAGTTCCATACTCTTATAGCCGGCCCTGCCATTTCCCTGGACACTACCTCGCTTGAGATTATAAGTAGATTTCTCTTTATTTCCTTTTCAAAAATCTTATAGATCCCCAGTGACTGCAGTATGCCTATCTGTTTTTTCTGATAATCAGGGTCAGGTGAAACAGCCAGAAATTGGCCTTTAAAATAACTGAACAGAGCCTTATCGTCTCTCTTTCTTTTACTCTGGATCTCTTCTCTCTTTCTTATCAGCTGCGGCAGATTGTCAAAAAAATCCTTTACTGCCATAAGAGAGCTCAGGGGCTCTTTTGATAATTCTGTATTGCCCGTATCTGTTTTTTGCTTTCCCGGCTGACTCAGATCGTAATATTTCTTATGATCAAATTTAAAATCTACAAATATACGGTTAAACACACCCGAAAGAGTACCTGAAAATGCCTTGGCCAGGTTGCTGTCATCATAATTTTTAAAAACTGAATAAAGAGAGTTTCTTTCTTTTAAAAACCTGAGTTTATCCTCGCCGAATTGTTTTGAAGTCCCGTGATGGTGATGATAAACAATAGATTTGGGAGCAAACACGATCCTGTAACCTAATACCCAGAGTCTCCAGCCAAAATCAACATCCTCGTAATAAGCGAAAAAGTCCTCATCAAATCCTCCTGCCTTTAGAAAGACATCCCTCTTTGCCATCATGGCTCCGCCGTTTACGAAGGGAAGGTATTTTATGCAGTGGTGTTTATCCTTATCCTTTGAAATGCCGTAATCTATCTGAAATCCTTTCCCTTCAAAGTTGATCATACCGCCCACAAAATCAATTCTTTTACCATCAATAGAAAGGACCTTGGAACCTGAAACAACTACTTCCCTGTCCATATAAATGGGCCGCAGAAGTTCGATCAGCCATTCTCTATCAACTGTAGTATCATTGTTTAAAAAAGCTATATAATCTCCGCCGGCTTCTCTGGCTGCCTGATTATTAGCGGCTGCAAAACCCATATTTTTCTGGTTACTGATGATTTTTGCTCCGGGATATCCTGATCTAATAAACTTTACAGAGCCGTCTTTTGATCCATTATCCACTACTATTATCTCTATTTTATCCGGAGGATAGTTTAATTTCTTTATACTGTCCAGGCACTTGCCAATATATTTTTTACCGTCTAAGTTTACTATGGAAATCGAGACCTGAGGATAAGTAAGAATCTCTTTCATAAAAATAAATCTCCTAAAAATTATAAACTAAAATAACAGATAGATTAGGATAAATTATAGCAAACAATCTACTTTACACAAAACCTATTATTAAATTCCGTTGATCACTGATTTTATAAAAAATAATGCATTTTACACAATAAGCAGACGGTTATATAGATATGATATGCCCTAAATATATCACTGCTTGCAGGCAATGACAAAAAAATTAACCTGAAGGAACAGCGGCAATAATTTCCATGGAATAATTTTAAAGATCCACCTCAAGGATTTTGGGATCTGCTGGATCTTATACTTGCTGAGAGGCGGGATCTTTATAAATCTGATATCTTTAAACCCTGCCTTCAGAAGACGCTTTTTTAAGCCCCAGTAATATTGAAGTGAAGGATGATAGACTTTCCAGCCGACCAGATTTCTATCCCTGATCACAGATACCGGTACATTGGTGATCTTATTGGGAGTTTGAAATGTATACTTGCCGTTCTTTTTTAATATTTTCCGGACATTTCTAAAATGGCTGTCAATATTTTTAAGATGCTCTACAAGATCAAACGAAAAGCAAATATCAAAAGGACTCCCTGAAAATTTTAAAGCATTGGCATCCATGTATCGGAGATCAAGATGGGGATTTTTTTTCTTTCCGGATCTGACAGCATATTTTGAGATATCGACTCCGACTACATTTTTATAACCAGTATCGTATATAGAACTTAAAAAAGTTCCTATTCCGCAGCCTATTTCAAGGATTGAGTTGTTTTTTTCAATATCCAGTTTATCAAAAAACAGCCTCGTCAGCTCTAAATCACCGTAACCGCTTATACCTTTCTTAAGGCCTTCTTCCCAGATACGGTCATAAAGCTCTCCGTGATTATTTTTGCTTCTACCGGTGCTGTCGCCGGCTGCCGGCCTGTAGTAATGATATTTAAACTCTTTATCCTTATTTTTCAAAATACTTGCTCCTTCATAAGCAAATTTTCATTTACCGCCATGTATGAACAATTATAATTAAAATCTGTAAAAAATAAATATAAAAGAAAAATAATAAAGCAGGTACACTTTTCTTTATAATTGATATAATGATAAAATTTAACTTATAATTTTCAAGCTGTAGAAACACTTTTTAATACATAATATAAATAAGTTATAAAACGTGAAACAAATAAATATAGCTTTTATAACCGATAGAATGATAAAAGGCCATGGTGTTGACCTGGTAGTGGACAGACTGGCAGGCGGCCTGGCAAAAATAGGCTATGATTGCAAAGTTTACTGTAATTACTTCGATGAGACCTTCATAAATCGAAAGTCATACAGCATAGAGAAGCTCCACTACTTCAAACCAGACGCAAATCCGATTGTCTATGAAGGGAGGATCAGGAAATTAGTCCCTTATCTTAACAGCAAAGATATCGATCTTTTTATCATACAGTCATTTCCTTTCTACAGTCTAATACCAAAATTAAATAAACCTGTACTGGTAGTCGATCATGGGATAATATCAGTCAGCGGGCTGCCCTTAAAAAGAAGATTGAGATACAGATATATGGAGATAAGCCAGAATATCTCATATTTTAAGAAAGCAGATAAAATTGTATCTGTATCAAAATATTTATTAAATTGCCTCCCCAAAAATTTACAGGAAAAGGCTGCATTTATCTATAACGGATGTGACCATTACCGGCGAAAAACAATCAGCGAGAAAGAGATCAATGATTTCAGAAATGAAATAGGAGTAAGCCCCGAAGACGTCCTTCTGTTATTTGTAGGAAGACTAAACCTTACCAATCAGCCTTATAAGGGATTGTCAGAGCTTATCGGCATATATAAAGACATTTCACGCAAATATGAAAATGTCAGACTTCTGGCAGTAGGTTACGGCACAAAAAACGATGAAGAATTACTGAAGAACCAGGGAATATCATCTATCTGTAATGCTCCGGAAGAGTTGATGCCCCTGATCTACAAATCCAGCGACATTTATACCACCTGCTCCCGCTGGGAAGGATTTGACCTGCCTGTTGCAGAAGCCCACAGCTTTCAAATACCGACCCTTTGCTATAATATCGGTGCCCATCCCGAAATCTCCAGAAACGGTAAAACAGGATTTGTAGTAGAAAACCGGAATGAATTCTTAAAGAGATTAGAGGTCCTTGTAAAAAATCCGGACATTAGGAAAGAAATGGGAGCAAATGCTGCAGAATATGCTAAAAAATTTACCTGGGGAAACAGTGTAAAAAAGTATCACCAGATAATTAAAAAAATGCTTGGCCTATCCGATTCAGATATCGCCGCAAAACCGTCTATCGACAGGCACAAACCGCTGCTGGGAAAAGATGTATCAGTGATCATTGTCAACTATAATTCAAGCTATCCTGTACTTAAAGAATGTCTGCATTCTATCAAAAACCAGACCTTCAAGAATATTGAGATCATTATTTTTGACAACAATTCTACTAATAATGTTCTTGAAGATATAAAAAAAGAATTTAAAGATATAAAGATAATACATTCAAAAAAGAATCTCGGCCTGGGCAAAGGTATTAACCAGGCTTTAAAATATGCTGACTCGGACCTGGTTGTAATATCAAATTTTGATGTAACCTACAATCACGACGCCTTTGAACAGATGGTATGCTGCATCAACAGTCTTGAGAGCACCTATCTGGGTGTGGCCCCAAAAATCAAATTATATTATCAAAAAGACTTTCTCGAAAGTACAGGTATATACATCGATGGTAATTTTAACATCGGCCATTACGGGCTGGGCCAGCTAGATTTAAGCCAGTACAATAAAGAAGAAGATATTTTTGGAGTATCTTTTGTATCCTGCCTTATAAAAAGAGATGCTTTCCTTGAAAACAATGTCGGATTGATCGACCCTTCTTTATTCTTGTTTTATGAAGATGTGGATTTCTGCTGCAGGGCAAATCTCCATGGATACAGGTTCAGGTCCTGCTCTTCTGCGATATGTTACCACAGATATGCATACAGCTTTAGAGACGAGGCCACTGCTTTCCAGACAAAATACTATTATCAAAAACTAAACCTCTTAAAGACAGCCTATAAAAATGCAGAACTGCACAACCTTAAAAGGATCATTTCTAATGAGCTGGGCATCCAAAAACAAAATCTAAAAGATATCAATATGAAAAGGACTTCCGGAAAAATAATAAGGGAGTTTAAAAGAAGCTTGAGATACCTTAAGCATAAAAGACAATTTATTCAGTTTTCAAGACAGATATTTGACAGTGACATTATAAAATACAGCTGGGGAGAAAATATTTATTTTGATATTGCAAGAAATGAACCGATTTACTCCATTGACAATCTTTATCACTCATACCGCAGGTTGTTTGCCCTTATAGGGAATGAAAGATATGCAGCATATGTTAATTATCTGATGGACCTGAAAGATACTAAATTTAAAACGGAGACCAGTCTGTTTAAAAATATTCTTCACAGCAAATTAGAGTATGAACCTACCTCAGTACATAAATTTATAGATAGGCTACAATGACAGATAAAATCTTAAGAATCGGGATCGATATATCAACCCTGCTTAATCACGGTCCGGATATCGGCGCCGGAAGATATATATTGAATCTGGTTAAAAACTTACTGAAAATCGATAAAAAAAATACCTATATCTTTACCGGAAGGTATATTTCAAAAGAATATATTGGAATCGCTTATGGCCTGAAAAATAATTTTAAAAACAACAGGATTGAACTGAAGCTGTACGGGACTTCCCGTAAAAAACTTGACCTGTGGGACAGATTCCGGTTCCCTCCCATTGAATTTCTGGGTTTTAAGGCAGACATACTGCACTGTCCTGATTATCTTATACCCCCCACCTTAAACAAGAATATAATCCTGACCATCCATGACCTGACTTTTATGAGATTTCCTGAATTTAACTTTGAGTGGTTTATAAAAAAATACACCAGAGAGGTCAGGAACAATGCACTTATCTCAAAGAAAATAATCGCTGATTCAAAAAGTACAAAAAAAGATATTATAAGCTTTTTTAAAACAGATCCCCGGAAAGTAGATGTAGTCTATCTGGCCGCAGATGGAACATTTAAAACCCTCTCTTCAGACAGGATAGATAAAAACATACTTAAAAAGTATAAAATAGATAAGAAATATATACTTTCCGTAGGGACCATAGAGCCCAGGAAGAATATCATAACACTTATCAAAGCCTTCAATCACCTGAAACAAAAAAAGGAAAGCTTCGATTACAAGCTGGTAATAGCAGGCAGGACCGGCTGGAAGAGCGAAGACACTTACATGGAGAGGGATAAGAGTCCTTCAAGAGAAGATATCTTATTTATAGGAAGAGTACCGGACTCTGACCTTGTCCAGATATACAACCAGGCTGAGCTTTTCGTTTACCCTTCTCTTTTTGAAGGATTCGGCCTGCCCCCTCTTGAAGCGATGAGCTGCGGACTTCCGATAATAGCATCCAAGAACTCGTCGCTTGATGAAGTAATAGGTGATGCCGGGATACTCATACCTGCTGAAGATCATAAAGAATTACAAAAGCAGATATTATATATTCTTGAAAATAAAGAAATAAAAAGAAAATTAAAGAAAAAATCTGTTTCAAAAGCTGATCAATTCAGCTGGATAAGAACTGCCGGAAAAACTCTGGATATCTACCGTAAGGCTGCCTTGCAAAAATAAAATTCTCAAGTACTCAACTTTTTTATACTTATTTCTGGATCTAGATCTGCCAGGCCCTCTGCTATATTCCTCTGTATCACATTTACAGTAAACATATCATTGACCCAGTCACAATAGGTCTTATTATCGTTATAGCCTACCGCCGGGGATATGGAGTATTCTCCCCCCATTAAACATATTTTAAAGGAGAAGACAGCCTCTATCCTGTCTCCCCCGTTAAAAACACCGGTTTTGATCTTATTTAATCTGGAATTTGTCCCGTAAACGATATTCCCCCGGTGATCAGTTATTCTGATACCGAATATGGGTTCTTTGACTTCTTTTTTGAATAACACTTCATAGACCATCCTTACATCATCTCCGTACTTGCAGAAACCTATTTCACTGCCCCTGCCGTCCAGCAGTCTAATATCTAAAATCTCTGCATCTCCGCTTCCAAATCTATTAAGAGCTTCTCCGCTTATACTTAAGCTAGAGAGTTTGCTTATTTCTTCTCCATCGATTATCTTCTCTTTACCCTCGATAACCGTTTTAAATATTTTTCTCCTCTCGGCTTTCTGCTGTTCAATGATCCTCTTCTTGTCCAGCTCTTCAATATAAGCCCTGTATTCAGTGACCATATTTAAAGGTTTGCCCATATCTATTACTTTTCCATCCCTTAAGAATACGGCCCTGCTGCATAGATCAGAGATAGTATCCAGGTCATGGGAGACGATGATGATCGTCTTTCCCTTCTTCATAAAATCATAAATGACCTTATAACACTTGGCCTGGAAGGCCTGGTCACCGACTGCCAGGACTTCATCTACCAGCAGGATATCCGGATTTACATTGATTGCTACAGAAAACCCCAGCCTCATATACATTCCCGATGAGTAATTCTTTACCGGTGTGTCTATAAATCTCTCAAGCCCGGAAAATCTTATAATATCACCCAGTTTTCTATCCACATCCCTTTTTTTCATCCCCAGTATGGCGGCATTGATATAGATGTTTTCCCTGCCGGTAAGGTCAGGATGAAATCCCGCACCCAGTTCCAGAAGCGCAGAAAGAGAGCCGTTTATAACGACCTCTCCTGTTGTAGGCTGGATTATCCTGGCAATAAGCTTTAGCAGCGTGCTTTTTCCCGATCCGTTGGGCCCGATAATACCGATGGTCTCTCCATGTTTTACAGAAAAAGATACATCAGAAAGGGCCATAAATTCCTCATAGGTGGTGCGCCTGAATTTGAGGATGGTCTGTTTCAGACTGGGGGTCTTCTCGTGATGTATCCTGTATTTTTTTGAAACCGACCTTATATCGACCGCTATTTCATCTTTGGAATACTTATATTTATTTTTATTTTTAACCATTTTTAATCACTTAAATCTCTTCAGCAAATCTCGGGTCCAATCTCTTAAAGACAAAATAACCTATAAAGAATATTAAAAGAGTAATACCAAGAGCTGTTAAAGTCTCGACAGCAGAAGGAAACCCTGCACTTTCCTGATATTTGACATAATAAAAAATATTGCGGTAGTAGGCAGCATATATGGTCATCGGATTGATCTTTATAAAGATCTGAAACCTCTCCGGGACCATACTCAATGGATATATGATCGGAGTACCGAAAAACCACACCATCATTATAATGGTGATCAAATGCTGGAGGTCCCTGAAAAAGACGTTCAGCGCCGACACCAGAAGCGTCATTCCCACTACCAGGAAAAATTGTACAATTATCAAAACCGGAAGCAGGTAAAGATAAATATAGAACTTATAGCCCATTATCCCGAGTACAATAAAAAGGGCGGCAAGCTCAAAAAAGAAATTGACCAGATTTGACAGGACAATGGACAGCGGAATGATCTCCCTGGGGAAATAGATCTTGTTTACAAGGTTGCTGTTGGAAATAATACTGCTTGCTCCGTAATTGACAGAATTTGACAGGAAATTAAACGGGAGCAGTGCACAGATCAAAAATATTGCAAATTGTTCAATACCCGCACGCAGGACTATAGAAAAAACAAAAGAATAGACCAGCATGGTAAGTATGGGATTCAGGAGAGACCAGAAAAAACCAAGGACCGATCCCCTGTATTTGACCTTGAGTTCTTTTTTTGTAAGACTAAAAAGAAGCTCTCTGTACGAGAAAAGTGTTTTTATGCCTGAAAACATTTTTTTGATTTTTAAAATACTTTCTCTTTATTTTTTGCCAATAATAAAATATTCCAGATAACCAAATATCGTGTTATCCAAAATCTTTAAATCCTTATTAAGGCCATCAATAAAAACCTTAAGGCCCCTGTCATCATTATCAACGTTTTTACTTTCAATAATTTCCGGACCCGTGAACCCGTCTTCAAATTCAGAGTAATCAAGATCGGATGGGTATTTTCTTCCTATTTTTCCTTCCAGCCTGTTCAATCTATCCAGAATATTTTTTAAAATCAAAAAAGTCTCATCATTAAAAGCTCTCTGCCTGCTGATCAAAGGCCTTAAGAAAATAAAAAGCAGATATGCATATAGTTGCTTGAGTTTCCCGGCGGCTTTTTTTATAAAATTTTCTTCTTTACTGCTGCTTTTTATATGGTCATTTATGACTTTTAGATCTTTAAAAGCTTCGATCCTATCCTGTTTTTCTTTTACTCCTTCATCAGACATAAACTGTATCTGTCCTTCCATTGCCCTGTTTAATACGCTCCTCTTCCAAATAAAGCAGTTGGAACAGTCTTTAAAAGTATCTTTATATCCATTTCTATCGACCAGTTCTGGATATAATACAGGTCAAGCCTTGCCATTTCCTCAAATGAGAGTTCGCTTCTCCCGCTTATCTGCCAGAGACCCGTAATGCCCTGTTTGACATTCATCCTTTTCATTTCCCACTCATCATATTTTTTCACTTCACCCGGCAGCGGAGGTCTGGGCCCTACCAGGCTCATCTCACCTTTCAAGACATTTATTATCTGGGGGAGTTCATCAATAGAAAACCTTCTGATAAATCTGCCCACCTTTGTGATACGGGGGTCACCTTTTATCTTAAACAGGGGACCATCGGCTTCATTATATCCCTTTAATTCCTTAAGCCTGCGGTCGGCATCTACAAACATAGACCTGAATTTGTACATATAAAATACTCTGCAATCTTTCGTATACCTTTCCTGCTGGTAAAATACGGGCCCGGGAGAATTCAGTTTTATAGCCAGCCCTATGATCAAATAAACAGGAATGAAAAATAAAAACATGATGCTTCCCAGTACATAATCGATCATATTTTTTAAAAATAAATTAAATCCAAAAAAACCAATATTTGAGACCTGCATAAGCGGGATGCCGGCGATCTCTCTCATATTCATCCTTTTAATTGAAAACTCAAAAAATCCGGGGAATATCAGTACAGATATGTCAATGCCTTTTATTTTTTCCAGTATCTCAAGCATTTCATTATACTTAAACTCAGGGCTGGAAATAATAACTCTCTGGATCCTGTTTTTATAGATAACCTCTTCCAAATCTCCAAGATAACCAAGTATCTTAAATCTCCTGCTGTATTTTTCATTCTTCAGGATCCTGTTTTTCTTATCGACATAACCTAAAATCGAATCACCCTCATTTGAATATTTCCTGAAACTGTCTTCAATCCTGTTGGCATTTTCACCCACGCCTACCACAATAGTCCTGGATTTTATATTAAATCTCCGCATCAGCCTTACGGTAATAAATTCGGCTATAAGCCTGCTGGCCAGGATCAATAAAACGCTGAATACAAGCAGCAGCAAGATCCATTTTCTCGAAAAAGTAAACAAATCAAAAAGGTAACCTGCCATTATTATTACAATAATATTTATTATCAATCCTTTTATTATGCGGGAATAGTAACCCGATCCCCTATATATATAATCCCAGTTGTACAGTCTATATATAAAAAACAAAAAAATTGCTGATATTATAAATATGATGGAATAAAAGAAATAATTGCTTTCCAGCTGGTAGGTCAGGTTTAATTCAGCTATAGGGCCGGTATGGAACCTTAAATAATAGGAAATGTAAAAAGCGAGTGCCAGAAAAACTATATCATTTATGACCAGCGTAATGCCGTATATTATTTTCTTTTTGGAACGGGCCAATCTTCCAATGACCTTTACATTTTCTCCGATCCCGGCAGCAAATTCTTCATCAGGAACACCCATCTTTCTAAAGACCTTTTTAGCAAAAATACCGATTATAAACCGGCTTAAAAAAAGAAGAAGGGTACTTGCCGCAAATAAAAGCGCTAGCCATATTCGCGAAAAATACAGACCGCTGAATATACTGCCTGAAAAGTAAATCGCCACGGTACTCAATATAGTCGTCATCAATGCTGCAGGGTAATAGACCGGACTCCTGTAAACATTGTTCAGGCTGTATAGATTGAATGCAAAAGAAATAAATAAGACAATCAGAATAAAGATTATTGAATAAAGTATATAGTTATCGCTGATAGTAAAAGAGATTTCATTTACTGCAAAGATTCTTGTATAGAACCTTATCCAGTAAGACAAAAAACAGCTTAATGTTACAAATAATACATCACTTACAAACAATATAGAACCAAAAATTAATCTGGTCTTTAAACTAAAAATTTTTTTTTGAGAATCCAGCATAAGCCCTTTAAATATTTAAAAGTTAATTATTTATTATAAGAGAAACATTAAAAATTTAAAAATGGTTTATATCCAACACCCGCTAATCAACAAACCTGTATTCTCCTACCCTGATCCCAAGTTCCCTGGCATCAGGGGTAATGCCTATTTCCTTAGGTACCCAGCTCCGGCTGAAAGTCAAAGTCAGAGTGAACATGTCTTTTGCAGAATCAGGTATATCTATCTGGACATCGGTCCACTTATTATATTCAAGCTCCGTTTTTTCCACCAGGAGATTATTGACAAAGATATTGACCGAAAGAGGTTTTTGGGGCTCGATGGGGATGGCATCTTTCATAGGGATGATCATTTTATCACCTTTTTTCTCAACGACTTCACTGGCATCAATGCCTGTCCACCGGAACGTTTCATCTTCAATCGTTTCTACTTTGTAGAATCCGTAGCTATTTTCCCATCCTTTATAATTTCCCTTTATGTCATAAAGGTTTTGACCGACATTAATGGACAGAGTCGTAGCAGAACTTACGACCATGCTGGAAATAAAAACCAGTACAATAACCGACAGGGATATTTTTTCGCCAAGCCCGAATCTTATCCTTTTAAATATCTGCAGAGGTTTAGATCGTTCTTTAAATCCTGTCTGTTTTAACTTTATATATGCGATCATAAGCCCTATTACCAGCCATAAAGTAAACTGGATCTCATCAAAATTAGTATGGGGACCAAATATCTGACCTACCAGCATTGAAATAAACGAGATAAACAGGGCAGTAAGCAGCCAGTCACTGTTTTCAAAATTTTTCAGGCGTCTTTTTTCCCTGAAATAATTGAATACCTTATTGATCAGTAAATAAAATATAAACAGGATAAGCACCAGGCCGGGGAGACCAAGCTCGGATAACACCTGCAGGTAATAATTTCCTGAATAATCCACTGCAAGTTTCCCATTTATTAAATATCCTGTCCTGTTCATAGTAAGATAATTTGGAAGCTGGAGAAGATATGAACCCTGACCAACTCCTGTTAAAGGATAATCATTAAACATTGCAACTGCCTGACCCCAGAATATATATCTGTAATTAGAAATTGACTTAAGACCCTCAATAAGTCCAAGTTCTCTTGCGTAATATATACCTGTTTTAAAAGTTTCTATAGTCCTGCTTGCCAGACCGGTTTTTAAAATATAAGAATCTGGTGAGTTTATTAAATATAAAGAAAAAGATGAAAGTATTATTACAATAATTAAAGGAATTAATATTAATATTATTTTTAACCATCTTGAATAAAGTTTCCAATGCCTATTTATATGCCTAAAACTCCTCTTAATAAAAATAACCACAAATATAATTATTGCCAGTACTATTCCAATAAATGCACTTCTGGAACCGGAAAAAAATAACTCCATTAAAAATAATGAAAATGAGATTAGGATTAACAATTTTAAATACCATCTTTTAAAATATACCAACAACCCTATAAAAATGGGAAATAATAAAATGGTGAAAGCTCCCAGAGCATTTGGATCTGAAAATGTAGCATTGAACCTCCCAGAATTAACCCAATGCTCAAGGTTTCCATAATAAGGATTGAAATAATATTGATATATAATTACTCCTGCAGAAACCATAGTTGCTAGTATTAAGGAAATTATGGAATTTACAATATCCTTAATACTTTCTATAATATTAAAAATTAGTACAAAAAATAAGAAGGCAATAAAATAATTATAAAAACATCTTATAGTCCAGATAATAGAACCTGTAGATCCCACACCGTTTACATTTATGGCAAGCTTATAATAATCATTGGTTATAAAAGGATATAGATTAGAATAGCGAAATATTGTTATTGCACAGGATATAAAAAGAACTGCAGTAAAAATAAACATCGCCTTAGTGATCTTTGATTCAAAGACAAATCCTCCGGAAAACTTAAGAGACCATCTGCTTAGAAACTTACTGGTCTTATTGATCAAAAAGCCGAGAAATAATCCAAAAAATAAAAATAATATTATTTGTCTCGGACGCCTTACAAAAGGTATGGCATAAAAATTCAGTAATGGTATTAAAAATATAAATAAAAATAGTCCCCATTTGATCCTGTATAGAGATAGAATATAGATTATAAACATCAAAGAATGGACAAACAGGATCAGAGACAGATTGTCTTCTACGCGCAACCTCATATACAGGAAGAAAATAATATAAAATATAAGAAAAATAATTGTTCTTATTATTAACTTCTTATAATTAAAAAACTTTATATCTTCCATTATTTCTGTTTATATTTCTATCTTATATTTTTCCGAAAATCTTTTTAAAATTAAACTCATCTTCTACATTACCAATGATTAGTAATTTCTTCCATAATATATTAAAAACTTTAATGACAATGTCAATTCTTTTTTATTGATGTATCTTTTCAAATTAGCTTGTAGTATTATCAACAGCAGAAAAAGATGATTAATAAGCTTTATGATTACTAAAACGAATCAAAGGAAAGCTGATATATGTTTATAGATAATCTATATATGAATATCCATTTATACCAATTCAGAGACACTGGGTATATAAACTTAGAGACATAGCAACTAAACTTTCTACAAAGGCATATAGCAGTTGCTTACTAAAGCAAAGCATTTATATGACCAAAAGCAAAAAGACTACTGTAATCATATTTAAAAAATGGGTGACAAAATATTCTGATAGATATCCTAAAGCAGTGGATTATTTTTAAAAATACTGATAGTGTAATTGTATTTTTTAATTACCCGGTTTTTAACTGGAAAAAGGTTATGTTCGGAAATTATATTTGGTGTTATACCCTATTTAAATAAAAGTTGAAAGATAAGTTGCTAAAAGAATTTACACGGAAAACTTAATGCTATTTATTCTAATCCAAAAATTTGTAATAGTTAATTTGCTGAGTTATAATATTTTTTCATTATTCTTTTAATAAAAAATTTTATTAATCAGAATGGCAGACCGGAAATATAATAATAAATTTATTATTTTACATGTTATTCTCTTTGTTATCATAACTATTCTGATTATATCTACAGTTGCAAGCGATTCTACATTAGAAGCTCCTACATCTGATGATACACAGTATATTATCATGGGTTACAATATTCAAAAATATGGCACTTTTTCAATAGATGACAGCGATATTGAAAATCCAGAGACAACTGCTTATAGGGAGCCGGGATTTCCTGCTTATCTTGCATTGTGCATTAAGCTACATCCTATACTGAATTCTATGAGTTTAGATGAAATGCTGGACCAAGGTTTAAAAATTCTCAGATATCTACAGATTCCATTAATAATAATTACTGCATTTCTTGCAATGTATTTAGCATATATATTTACCAGAAACTGGCTGCTGGCATATATAGTATTGTTGCTAACAGGTTTTAGTGAGGTGATGAGTATTATTGCCAATCACCTGCTTTCGGAGAATTTAGCAGCGCTTTTTATTATATTATGTTCGCTGTCTTTATATAAAATTTATGAGACAAAAAGGATTGTCTATTTTATTTTAATGGGTATATCTCTTGCAGTATTGACTCTTACAAAAGCTATATTCATGTATTTTATTGTAATAGTGTTAATAATTTTAATAATACTTTTATTTAAATATGCCTGGAAAAATAAAAAGAAATTTATAACAGGGATAGCTTTATTTACAGTAATTTACTCGGTAATTGTTGGTGGATGGATGTTTAGAAATTATGTTCATTTCAATCAGTGGACTATTGCAAATAAAGGTGGGATTGTACTTTATTACAGGTCCAAGCTTGACACAATGACCACCAAAGAGTTTATGGCATCATTTATCTACTGGCTGCCGGGAGAAAATCTGAAAGAAAAATTACTAGATAAATTTTTTGATGAAGAAGATTACATTAGATTAAATAAAAGCATGGATAACGAAGAAGGTTATAGAAGATTAGTCAGAAATGACCTTCAAAATTTAATTGATTCATATAGAAATCAGGGCTACGAAGAACAGGACGCTAATTTATATGCAGACAGGGACCTTAGAAAAATAGCAATAAAAAATATAATGAATAATCCATTACGACATATAATTATTTCTATTCCAGCAGCATGGATAGGTTTATGGGTGGAGACGGGCTATAAAGTAGTTCTTGTAAATCAAAATGCTTTTTTCATAGAGTTTAGAAGTGCATTATTTATTCCCTTGATTTTATATGCGTGCTTTTTTGCTTCCGCAATATGGTCGATTATTAAGAAAAAATGGGGAATTCTATTATTCCTGATACCTTCGTTGTATTTATATTTGATGAATTCATTTGTTACTCATGGTAAAGAAAGATATAATTATCCTCTAATACCAATTTTAAATATATCTGTAATATTAATTATATTCTTTATTATCAATAAAATTAAAGAAAAGAAGGCATTAAAAACTTATAAGGAATCGTAGAAAGCACATATAAACAAACAATAATTTATTTGGTATAAAGCCTAATAATTTTGATTTAGAGAGTTTCATATTTAAAGAAATTATAAAAGCCGCTATATAATGGTTCCATTTTGACTTTTCAAGATTAACAGCGCTGCATTTAAACCCAAAAAACTTTCCAATTTTTTTTCTAGCGTAAGCAGTGTTAAATTTGTATACCAAGGCTCGTTTCTGCGATTTGAGCATTTCTTTGGTCGAAACCTGCTGCATTTTTATTATATTTTCACGGTTCATTTTCTTTAATAGACTATCCGATTTCTCATTTCTGGTAATTATTGCTGTATGTTTTATCAGATTATCTTTCATCTCTGATATCCAGAAATCTCCACAACTAATATCCCCATTAAGACCAAACTGATCCTGACAGGAAAAACATTTTGGTAATGAATAATAATAAAGATTTCGGTAAGTACCAATATTATATAAATATGAAATTGTTTTTTCGCTACCGTCTTTCATCTGTAAATGAGTAATTCCGCGCCAGTGTCCCTTTCTAAAAAAGATTCTTTCTATACCACTCGGTTGTATTTTATTCTTAATTATAATTTTTTCAACTAATTCTCTAGAATTATTTCCAGAACAAAAGAGTGAAATACGGTAAGGAATCTTTTCCTTTAGTTCAGGATATTCTTTTTCCATTTTCTTAAGAGTTTTTAAGAAACAGGGAAGAGCCACAACTGCAACCCGGCCTTCAAATTCAATAATATCCCTTAGATATTTCTTAACAGGAAAATCCATATAAATACTTGTTCTGCAGTCAAGTATTTCTTCAATATTTCTGGCAATAAAAGTTTTAACACTGATTTTCCCATCAATCATTAACTGCTTACTGACAAGTGCTCCATCAATTTCACCTTTTTCTAGAAGATATATCAAAACTGACGATATTATACCTCCTGAAGCAGCCCCTTCTCTTATATCCTTATTATTGGAGTAGCCAATATATAGGTTATTATAATTCCCAATATATTTTTTAGGATTGCTGTAATCCAGGACTCCCTTTTCATCTGGTTTTTTTGACTCCTGCAGGGCTTTTTTTAATATTTCTATATTTTTTCTTGAACTCTTTTCTACTTCGGGAAGGCTTTTTTCAATTTTTTTATAAATTTCTGTTCTTTTCTGCTCAAATCTGTCAAATTCGATTATCATTTTTTCAAGACTTAACTGTCTGTAATCAATAGCATTCTCACCCAGTGAAAACATATCAAGTACTTCCCTATACTTATGGCTCCACCCAACCAGAAAGACAGGTACTTTTTCATGGAGGGCACCAATCATCGCATGAAATCTTGAAGCGACCATTAGATAGGAAAAACCAGTAAAAACCCTTAATTCTTCAGGAGTGAAAATATCATCATACCACCTACATCCTTCTTTATTCCTTACCCTGTCAAAAATTAATTGGCAAACTATAAGATCATTATTATGGCTCTTGGCTGTTCCTTTTCTGGCAGAGTTAGCAATTATTAAAACTCCATACTTTTTCTCTTCAATCAGATAATCAATAAAACTACTCATTATATTTTTATAATCAATTCCTGTGCGGGTACAATATTTATCAACTATCGAGCTCAACGAAACACTGACAATTTTTTTACCATAAAAACTATCTCCTTTCATAATTGCTTCTATCCTTTTTTCAGCCTCTAGGTCATCAGGCAATGAAAATGCCCCATCTGCACATATGGTAGTATTTGTAAGTTTTAAGCTGTCCAGATGAGATTTAGTAATTTTTCCCCTTGCACAGATCATATGAATCTTAGGTAAGACTATTTTAACCAGGATTCTGTTCCAGAATGTATTAAATGGTCCTAAAGCCTGTGAATACTTGACAATAGTTTTTCCAAGAAGCAGTGGTGTTGCCATACAAATAAAATTATAAGTGTTCATTACGAAACCCCTGGAATCGACAAAAGAAATCCCTGCAGCATCCACGACAAGATCTGCCCGGTAGAGACTTTTTAAAATTTTATATTTTAAAAGAATTTTTTTTACTGGTTTAAACCATTTAAAAATATAAAATAAAATAGCAAGACTAAAACCAATAAAAATGATTTCCTGGGGTTTGCATGATATAACCTTTAAATTTTTAAAAGGATTTTCTGCCCTATCACTTTTTGGATATACGGAGAGTAAATCATAGGTCAAACTCTCATATTCTGCATCAAGGTTCCTTACAATGCTCTTAAGCATAGCTGCAGCACCTTTATTGCCTGCAAAGTTAGTGGCTAAAATTGTAATCTTTCTTTTCATATGATTAATTACTGTTTTGTTTTATTTTAATATATACTTGAAAATATAAATACTTTTAATTATTATGACTTATCGTATTATAGTTCACAATTTCATCGATAAAAAGTTTACACAAAACACAATTCATAATAAATGAAAAGATATTTTCTTAAAAATAGACTGAATATCTTTATTATACTGGCTTTTCTAATCATGCCCTTTGTTTTTTTTAAAGGGATATCAGATTTAAATACTATCATTCTGGGTATGAGGGATGCCCAAGTTGGATTTTTCCCCGCCCATGATTTAAAAATTCAAATAGTTAAAAATCTTGAACTGCCTTTATGGGATAGATATATATTTAGCGGATATCCGATGCTTTCAACACCGAGTGACAGTGCATTATACCCTATTAACTTAATTCTTGGTTTAATTTTCCCTGTAGCATTATCATATAACTTATCAGTATTGCTTCATTTTTCTCTTGCAGGTTTATTTCTTTATTTCTTCATGCGGGAATATAACTTGGATAAGTTGGCATGTTTTGTTTCCGGACTTATCTTTATGTTCAGCGGAATTATGATTACCCACAGAGATCATATAACTAGAATATATACAATTATATGGATTCCTCTAATTCTACTTTTACTTGAAAAATTTAGAAAATCCAAAAGATTTGAATTTATACTTCTGGCAGCAATCCCGTATGCAATATCTTTTTTTGCAGGAGATCCACAGTTATTTTTATATGGCTCAATAATAATTCTATTTTTTATTTTATATTATTCATTAATTTATAGGGGTGTAAAAAACTATTACTTTCTATCTTCATTATCTATATTCTTATTTGGGTTATTAATAATTGGAGTTCAATTAATTCCATCATATGTTATGATGCAAAATAGCTTTAGGGACAAGATTAGTTATTCATTCTTCACTGAATTTTCTTTCAATCCTAAATATCACCCTGTACTATTCTTCCCTTTCTTTTTTGGGAGAGGTTCATTTGTTATTGAAGGAATTCCTAAATACTTTGGGGAATGGAATGCTGGTGAGATTATTAAGTACTTTGGTATTTCAACAATTCCTCTTATGATTCTGGGTATTTTTAAAAGAAATAAACATAAATATCTATGGCTGTTTATACTTGTTTTTTCACTTTTTCTGGTATTTGGTAGACACACTGAATTATATAAATTGATGTATTATGTACCTTTATATAATAAATTCCGCGTGCCTGCCAGAAACTGGTTTGAGTTTGGACTGGCTTTTTCAATTTTAGCAGGATTTGGCTTTGATGCTATCCTTCAAATAGATAAACGTGTAAAAAAAATATTAATTGGTGTAGTTTCTTTTATCTTTGCAATATTACTAAAATTTATTATTTTTTTTATAACTTTCAGAATCGCAGTAAGTAATGGTGCTAAAAGATTTCTGAGTTATGGAGGTGAGGAATTCAAGTTCCTGGTAGAAAATTTGAATCTAAAAAATTATTCGGTTTATATGCCTTTAATTATTATAATAATCACTATTGTTTTATTTACTATACTTATTTTTAAAAAAAATAAAGTAATACTTTTTTTACTAATTGGTTTTATATTTTTAGATTTATACTCAATGGGCCATTTCATGGACAGGCCAAGGTCCATACCCTATGTTTATAATAAACTGGAGGATTCGCAAGATTTCAAATTCCTAAGGGAGGATAAGGAATTATATAGAATATTTCCACAGTCAACAGGAGATGAGTTTAGATTTTATCCCAATATGAACATACATTATGGTATTGAGAGCATTTACGGCCATGATCCTCTGCTTTTAAAAAGCTATGGTACAATAACAGGGTTTCCTCAGGATCCAGACTATGGCATAGATGAGATAGAAATTGTAAGAAATAATGTTATTATCTCCATGCTAAATACCAAGTATATATTTCTTCAAAAGCCACCTGATACAGAGGAGCTATTACAAAAAATAGAAAAAAATTACTATATCGATTCAGGAGTAATATTTAAATTTAATGATTATATAAAACAAAATCCAGTTTATACTAAAAATTTAACACCTCTTGGTGAACTTACTTTAACTGATACTAAAAATAATACTGAAGTTTTTGAATTTCCAGTTGATATTTATGAAAATAAAAAATATCTGGTGAGTTTCTATATAAAAAGTGATGGTCTTAACAACACAATTCATTTTGATTTCTTTAGTGAAGGATATGATAATGACGAACAGGAATTTTATATAAATCCAGAAGATATAGGAGTTGAATATTACCAAATCCAAAGAGTAATAAAAACAGGATCAATTCCTGAAGTTAAAAATTTATTTTTTAGAATTTTTACATATTCGAGGGGAAATTTTTGGATTAAGGATCTTGAAATTCATGAAGTAGAAATTAATAAAGAAAAGAATTATGAACTTATCTTTGGTAATGATGATATTATTATATTAAAAAACCTAAAATATCTACCACGATTTTACTTTGTTGAAAAAATTATAGAGGTAAATGATATAAATAGAACAAGAGATATTTTATGGGAAAAAGATAAAACTTTTAAAGATGATAAATTTGATCCTGTAAAAATTGCACTTGTTGAAAATTATGATTATTCAAAAGATGAGTTTAATATAAAAGAATCAAGTATTGAAGTAATTTCTTATAAAAATAACAGCATAAAATTAAATGCAAATACGCCAGATGAGGGATTTTTAGTATTTTCAGATAATTACTATCCGGGTTGGCAGGTATTTATAGATGGTAGAGAAACAAATATTTACAAAACAAATGGCATATTGAAAGGGATATTAGTTCCAAGTGGTGAGCATGAGGTTATTTTTAGATATAGACCACCCTACTTTTTAATTTTGGTTATCGTAAGCCTTGTATCGTTTATTACAATAATAGGATTATCAGTTTTTTTATATTTCAGAAAAAGAAATAAAAAAATTTTCTTATAAGATTTATAATACTAAAACTGATCATAATACTAAAATTAAACACCTGCTTTGATGATTGCTTTTTTATCACTTTTAAAAAAATATGCTATTATAAAACTTAATAAATCCCCGGATATGGTAATCAACCTTAAGATAATCGCCAGTACCAGCGCCTTTGGCTGACCTATATAAGGGGTAAGCAGAGTAATAATTACTACTTCTCTAACCCCAATTCCTCCTGATGCACCGGGAGTTATAAAACCAGCTACCCAGGCTACTGCATTTGTTCCAATAAAGAACAGAAATAATATAGAAAATCCCCCCCAAAAATATTCATTTAGAAAATACATAATAGAACCTGCGGAGAGAAAAAAAACCATGCAAAGTATTAGTCCAAAGAAAAGCTGAATCCATAATTTTTTTATATTTAATGATTTTAAACTGACAATTATGTTATGTCTTATAAGTCTTTCTTTTATTCCAGGAATAAATTTTATTATTAAAAAAGCAATTAATGATAAAAGTATTATTATTCCGGCTATTATGGCAGCTGGCGCAATTAAGTTATTTATACCTTCAAACATGAAATCTCTATAACCATGGATGATTGCAGAAATAAAAAAAATAAATGTAGAACTTAAAACAAGTAAGATAGTTTCAGTAAAAATACTATTAATGATAATATTGTTGGGGATGCCTAAATTTTTACTTAATATATGTCTGCCCAAATAATGAAATACATTGCCAGGAATATATTTAGCAATTTGTGATCTTCCCAGTATTATAAAACTTTCCTTAAAAGTAATTTTCCAACCAAACCCAGAAATGAGATTTTTCCAGACCTGACTTAGTATTAAACTTCTTAAAGCTGTATAAATTATTATAGCTATTAATATACCAGGCCAATTCTTAGAAAAGTTAAATAGATCTTTTATCTTTTCCCATTGGTTATACCCAACCCAGAAGATATAAAATAGAGAAACAGCAGCAATAACATAACCAATGCTTCGTGCTATTTTTTTAAGATCTAACTTTTTTTTCTTTTTTTGCCCCAATAAAGTGATTATCTATTACATTATACTATATAGAAATATTATCCAGGCAAACAATATAAAAAAGTAAATAATTTACTTATAAATATTTTTACGCAAATTATATTGTATGTCTTCCAAAAGTCTTCTATTTTTTGATATCAGGTCTCCTATTAAACCCAAAATCCCAAATAAAACACCCAAGATTATAAGGATTGCAGCAAAAATTAGGGATTGAACATGGCCTACTCCATTACCTACTATAAAAAAATACAAAAATCTTATCCCAAGTACAATACCAGGTATTAAAAAAATCAAACTTATAATTGTAAAAAATCTAAGAGGCTTATAAGTTATAAATATTCTTAATATGGTTATTAGTGATCTATTTATATAGGATGGTATACTTTTAATAAGTCTTGAAGGTCTTAATTGTTCATTAACTCTAATAGGTATACTTTGAATTGTAATTCCACTCAAACCTGCTTGAATAATTGTCTCAAGAGTATAAGTATATTTTGAAAAGACATTTAATAAATATGCCGCTTCTCTTGAAATTGCTCTAAATCCACTTGGTGCATCTTTAATATTTGTTCCTGAAACTATCTTTACTACCCAGCTACCAAACTTTTGTAAAAACTTTTTAACTTTTGAAAAATCCTTCATTTTCTCTATTGGTCTTTCACCAACAACTATTTCTGCTCTATTTTCTATAATTGGTTCAACAAGTTTTTCAATGTCATCAGCACAATATTGGTTATCAGCATCAATATTTACGATTATATCTGCACCAAAACTTAAGCAAACTTCTATACCTTTCATAAAGGCTTTTGCTAATCCTGAATGCCTTGGGAGTCTAACTATATGGTGAACATCATTTTTTTTTGCAATTTCTATTGTTCTGTCGGTGCTGCCATCGTCTATTATTAAATATTCAATGGTATCTATAGATTTAATTTTTTTGGGAAGGCTTTTCAGGGTTATTGGGAGTGCATATTGTTCATTATAACAGGGTATTTGAATAATAAGCTTCAAGACTAATTCTCCTCAAGATCTCGATTCTTGGTTGTGAAACTTAATATAATAAATATTATTTTTATTTATAAAATATTACTACTTCATTGGTCAATATCTAATATATTCTACCATATTCATACTATTTAGAATATTTTTCCTGCCAAAATAAACCTATAGATAATGAAATAAAAACTGAAGTACACATCATTATTGTAGTTGCAGAAAAATAATTTTCAGTTAAAGATAATGCGAACAAAGCAACTATAATGCCTAAGCCCGATAAAAATATTTTTTTTGAAAATTCATCTTTAGTAAAATCATACGCTTCTAATATTCTTAGGTAACATAAAACCCAGAATAATAAAAGTAATACCAATCCAATAAATCCTGTTTCAGCCAAAAATTGCAAATAAGAGTTATGCGCATGAGCGGAACTAAAATCAAATTTTGGTTCCATAAAAAAGGAAGCTATCTGGGGTGTGCCTGTAAGCTTTATATTACCATATCCAATATCATTATACCTGGCGAAACCTACTCCAAATATCGGGCTTTGGCTGAACAGGTACCATGCTTTTCCCCATAGCTCCAGCCTTACTCCAGAAGTACCTTCTGTTAAATTAAAAATAGAAGGGATCTTCTTATAAATGCCGGTTAAAAAAACAGTAAGCGTAGATATGGTTATTATCACTGACATTGTTATGGCAAATTTACGCCAAGACCTATAAAAAAACCATAGTACTATAACTGCACCAGCAGCAAATCCAACATAACTTCCCCTGCTTTTGGTCATCAAAAGACCAGCCAGGCATAATATTAATACGAAAAAATAAAGAATTTTAACTTTTTTCCGTTCTCTAAGAAAAAATGCCAGTAAAATTACGCTTATAACAGCAAAAACAGATCCAGTTGCATTATGAGCATTATTTAATGCCTCAAACATAACGCCGCGATCTGCTACAGTCTGAAACATTGAAAAAACAAGATTGTTGCTGAAATATCCATAAATACCAATTATTGAAAATATTGAAAATGTGATAAAAAGGAAGCTAATATAGATTTTGAAGACTTCTTTATAATTAAAATATGGAATTGCAAGAGCAAAAAAAGGTATATAGGCAAAGAAAAAATTACCGTCATACCTTAAAAAAGAGTAACTGAAAAAAGCATTAAAAGGCTGCCCTGATATAAAATAACTCAAAATAAAATAAAGATAAATTATTAATAATAATCCGATTAAATCCGAATGATACGATGTTATTTTCCTTTTAAAAAATAAAAATAGAATTGCTAAAAATAAAAGAGCAAGAATAGAGAAAATCCCTAGATATTGATATCTATTCACCAATAAAAATAGGCTGGAAGAAGCTAAAACTAAATACAGTACTATTTTAAATATACTTTCAATTTTAATTGAATTCTGATTCATAAATATTACTTATAAACCCAACTATTTGTTTCTTAAAGTATTTTAAATCAAAACCTGCTGCATTCTTTCTACATATTACTGGATCTACTCTATTTTTTTCAAATTCCTTTATTACATCTACTAGAGAATCCACTTCCTGCCGTTCATATAAAAAACCGGTTTTTCCTTCCAAAATTGTTTCTAGCGCTCCTCCACCTTTAAAGGCAATAGCCGGTGTTCCCGATGCTTGAGCTTCCAATGGAGTAAGACCAAAATCTTCTTCTCCTGTAAATATTAATGCCCTCGCATCGCTATATAAGTCTAGAAGTTTATTTTCCTCTACTTTTCCTAAAAATTTTATATTATCCTTCGCCATTTTTTTTAGATTTATTTCATTTTCTCCAGTTCCTACAACAATTAGTTTTTTATTTAATTTATTGAAAGCCTGAATCGCAATATCAATCCTCTTATATCTTTTAAGTCTTGAAACCACTATATAAAAATCCTCTTTTCGCTCCTTATATCTATATTTACCCAACTCAATAGGGGGGTAAATTACTTTCGCATCTCTATTATATATTCTTTTTATTTTCTTCTTAATAAATTTAGATATAGCTATAAAATAATCTACTTTTTTTGAAGCATCTATATCCCGTTTTCTAAGATTATTTATAAGAGGTTTAATAATTAGTTGAAAGCCCTTAGCTATATGTTCCCCCCCCATATACTTATCAAAATCCCATAGGAATCTTGCCGGTGTGTAGCAGTAACTTATTACTATATTAGTCTCACCTTTGTTAATAAAATTTGAAAAGGAAGAAGAACTGGTGATAACTATCTCATAACTACTTAGATTAAATCTTTTAAATGCAAGCGGGTATATAAAAAAAAAATTGCGATAATGTTTATTTACTCCAGGAATCCTCTGCATAAAACTGGTTTTAATGTCTTGTTCTTTAAATAAGTCAAAAGTACTTTCCGGAAAATAAATCGAAGTATAGATAGGTGCTTCTGGATATATTTTTTTAAAATAACCAACTACTCTTTCCGCACCACCATATTGATTTAGAAAATCATGGACAATTGCTAACTTCATAAAAATAATAACTAATTGCTTTCCTGAAAAATATAGATTTGATTATATATTAAAAGAAATATCAGTACCATACTTTATTTATCAAGAATATTTTTATAAATTGCCTCAATTTCACTTATATGCCTACTAACACTAAAATCTTTTTTTTCTGCCAACCGCCCAGCTTCCTTACCTAGCTGAACTAAAAGTCCCCGGTTTTTAATTGCTTTATTCATTACCTGGATTAAGGAACTTATGTTGCCGGCTTTGAAATATAGACCATTTCTGCCATCACTTACAAACTCGGTTAAACCCCCGTGATCAGCTACAATTGAAGGCAAAAGATTATAAGAAGCCTCACCAATAACCAGTGGTGCAGGCTCCATGCATTTGGAAGGTAAAATAAGAGCATGACTTTTTAACATTTGATCTTTGACCACTTCCATATTTTGATATCCTAGTATATTTACTTTATCTCTACCTATTTTTTTAGACTTCTCCTTACAAATTCCAATAAGTTCGCCGTCACCAATTACAACTAATTTTGCATCTACTTGTTCCATAGCTTCAAGCAAAATATCTATTCCTTTCTCAAGAGATAATCTACCTACAAATAAAAATTTTATTTTGTTCTTATAGGGTTCACCCACTACTTTTCTGCTTTTTACTTTTACTCTTTCAATAGGATTATAAACAACTTTAAAAGGTTTATTTGATGCTAAATTTTCTTTAACCATCTTCCCAACAAAGTTACTGACCGCAATATATGCATCAATTTTTTTATTAACTTTAAAAAAATACCTTGTAACAAAATATCGAAGCCATCTCCAAAGCTTTTGGGCAAAATTTTTTTTATCGCAATCAGTTAACAAACATTTCAACATACATGCTGGTTTATAATATTTACAATTTTTATTAGTTTTAAAATTATAAATTCCGAGATTTGGACATATCAGACCATAATCATGCAATGTGTATACAATTGGAATATTGTGAGAATAGATTGCATTAATAGGTGCCCATGAAAGTGATTTTGATACACTATGAATATGTACAATATCAGGAATCCACTCGGATAGAAGTTTTTTTAATCTTTTAACTGCTTGCCAGTTATATATACCTGATAACACTGCATTAAATCTATTTGGATTATCTAAAATATCCTTCTGGTTTAGGCATATAATATCCTTGAATGAAACTTTTTTTAATTCCTCACAAATTGGACCTACACCAGAAAAAAATACAACCTCATGACCTCTTTTTACCAAACCGATACTACTTGTAATCGCTACCTTTTCTGCACCGCCTTTAATAAAAGCATAATCACTTAAAATTAATATCTTAAGTTGTCTCATAATCCTTTGTAATATAATTTACTTTAATATTCAATTCAAACCTTTATTAAATAATATATCTTTATATACATCTACTGCTGAATCAATATATTTCTCCCAACCCACATTTACTCTTATTACATTACTAATCCTGCTTTTATATTCATTACTTTTCAAATATGTAATGTTAGATTTTATATTCAATGCTATTTTTTTTATTTCATATGGATCACTATAATTATTTAGCTTATAACCTAACTTGAACTTGCCTATCATATTTATAACATCAGACGTAATGCTGCTTAATACTGGTACCCCGCATCTTACATATTCCGAAAATTTGACCGGGAAAGCAACTCTGTTTACATCATTTTTTTCTCTTATCAATAATCCTAAATCACCTAAAAGTAGATATTTATTTATGACATTATATGGCTTATAGTCAATAATATAGGAACCTTTATCCAGGCCTGAATTTAGAAATAATATTTTTGTATATTCAATATCCTTGGTAAATAAGATAAAAATACTGTTTTTAATAATTTTCTTAAATATACTAAAAATTTTTATCATTTCTAAAGGTAACTGCCATTCATTTAATGAACCTGAATATAAAACTACGAACTTGTCACCAATATTCATTTCTCCTCTTACCTGCTTCCTTAGATGAGGGTCATACTTAAATTTATTAATATCTATACAGCAGGGTATCACCTTTATTTTTTTTATTTCACTTTTATTACGTTTTAATATAAAGTCCTTAAAAGAGTTTGAAACACAAAAAACATAATCAGAATTTCTCTGGGCAAATCTTTCGACCTCTTCTATTTTTTTTGATATAAACAAGCCCTTTTTCTTACCATATTTATATAATATTTCCTTAGAACCTATACCCCTGCAATCACATATTATTTTAATATTTCTATAAAATAGCTTTTTTATTCTAAGTAAAATAAAACTAGCAACTTCCGTTCTGCAGTGAATTATCGCTCTGGCTGTTTTTTTCAGTCTAAATATAAATAAAAAAACAAATAAACAGATAATAGAATTTAAAAAAAGTGAAAATCTAAAAATAAATGGGAATCTATAAAAATAAGGTAGTTTGAAAGAAAAAATACAATTACCCTTCAATAGTTTTTTGATTTTCTTTTTCTTATATAAATAATTTTTTTTAAATAAATCCGCTATTGAACTAAAAACAACCAAAATTACCAATAAATTCTCTTTAGCGAGCCTGTTATTGATTTTTTTTATATAAGTAAGTACCTGAGAATCGAAAACAGGATTAAAAATACTTTCAAATGCACAATAAAACAATTTCATTTCTTTACTCAAAAGATTTCCCTTTTTTCTTCATTCTTAAGAATACATGCAATGCCTGTAATTATTATTAATAATACTATACAAATCCATTAATTATTTTACTTAAGAAACTTTCAACACTGGTTTTAATCCGGTTAAAATCGTTTAATGTTAACAAGAATATAAATTCCGTCGAAGTTTCTGCTTGTTTAAAATAATTTATTATAGATGAAGCAACTTTTTTACCATAACTACTCGAACACCATCCTTCCTCTAATGATAGACCTAAGCTCTTTACTTGTAGCGGAATTATCTTAAAATCTTTATTATCAAATTTAGTACTTACAACTAAAGCACTTTTATCTATATTAATTATAACTCTATCACTAAAATGGAAATATGAATTATATATATGATTTCCTTTACTATCCAATATATCTCTAATTAACCAAAAGCTATATTCCTTACTGAAAAAAAATTGTCTTCTGTGTATCACCGGATTTTTTAATCTTTTAAATCCATAATGTTCAGCATCTAAAAAATCATATATACCATTGCATTCCCACTTGTTAACTACAACTAAGGAATCATTCTCTAACGAGAATAGATTAAATTCTTTAAATCTATTCTGCTCTTCATTATCTACCATTACGGTGTTATGGAAAAAAGTTGATCTAAATTTATTCCGTAATTCGGGGACAGGTGTATATAAATAACTACCAGGATCTATTATTATATCTGTTCCCTTTATACATAATTCAAAACTTAACTTGTCATTATGAGCATGACCACCATTGCCATTTTGACCATTTTGACCACAAGAGGCAATCAGATAATCACTATTTCTCCTCATGATATATAATCCACCATTATAAAATGATCTACTTTTAATATTTTTAACACAATTAATATTTAACTCCTGCCATATCTTGTAACCAGCTTTTCCAAAAATCCATAATGCTTCTTCACTAAAATCAAATTCTTTTACTTTAAATTTAGACTCCCTAAAAAATATTGCTCCTAAAGTAAGGAGATAACTCATATCCAAAACCTCCCGGTATTTAAAGATAAAAAGTCTCCCATTGTCATTATCTCCTATCTGTGCCATTTTCCCATTTGGTTTTAAGGTAAAAAAGATAAAATCAAACATCTTGAATATCTTTCCTATAAATTTTCCCCCTAATATGCTGACTCCAACTTCAAAATAATTCTTGCCGTTGAATTTAATCGACTTCTTAATACTATATACTAATGGGAAAAACAATAATTCAAGAACCAGCCTATGATAACAGGTTGAAGCTTCAAAATCCGTTCCATCTTCATATACCTGCTTGTCAATCTCTTTTTTAAACTCACCTAATGAAAAAGCTAACCATTTTCTCCCAATTTTTTGTTTACCAAGCAACCCGGCAATAAAGAATATACCTGAAATATCTGAAAGGTAATGGTTTGATGTAATTGAATCATATTCTAGATTATCAAATATATGTTTCCCATGAATATAAATATTTTTAATAAAATAGAGTAAAAATTTCTTTGTCATTAATCTAGAACCTTTAAAAAAAGATAAACTCAGAACCCAATTTGCTGCTCTTATTGCCACATCCATGGTACATTTCCAGTTAACTCCGAATTGAGGTCTATTATTCTCAACCCAATCTATAATCTGACAGATATATTCCATTGAATATTTTTCATCCCCAGTTATCAAATAAGCTTGACCTAATAAAACTAAATGCTGAAATCTGGAAAGTTCCCATGGGATCTTAACGTCAACTCCCGGTAGATTTCCATACACGATTCTTTTATACCATTTGTCACTTTCCCACCTATAGCCCGATTTAAAATCCAAATGCCAATCAATGGGATCGTATTCTATATTTTTACCAATTTCATCAAAATCCAGTAAAAAAGCAATTTTCTCTTTTAAACGTTTCTTTAAATCATTTAGTTCTTTTAATTCCAGAGATTTATTATAGTAATAGCCCTCAACACCTTCAGGTTCAAATCCATATGCAACATTTACTTTACCCGAGCCCAGAAGATTAAATTTATGATCATATATATCATCTGCAGAAACTAGTATTCTTCTTCTTTCCTTCTCTGTGATTGTAGAAAAAATGAATTTCCTCTCACTACTATTTAAAATTGAATTTAAAAAGGAGAAATCAATTAATTCCTGAGATAATGAATCTTCGTATAATTCACGATGCCTTTTTAATCCTATCTCTTTTATAAAATCCTCATCAGATATAACTGAACCCTTGCTGATAGCTCTCCTATACCTATAGTAATCTTTTACTTTAACAATGAATTTATTTATGACTTTTGACATTAAAATATGAAAAGGAGTTTTTAATAATATTCTTTTATAATAACTTATATTAACTTTAATCTTCATTTGCTCTGAAAGTTATATTCATTTCCTTTAATTTATTCAGCAACTTCTTTACATTCCTATCCCAGGTATATTTTTTTAAAACTTCATTTCTCGCATTTCTTCCCAGCTTCAAACGTAACTCCTTATTATCTACCAATTTTAGTATTCCTTCTATTAGCTGCCCTACATTACCAGGCTCCACTAAAACGGCTGTTTTATTATTCTCCAATACCCTTCCTATTTGTCCTAGTTTGCTGGCAACTATAGCTTTGCCCATTGCCATATACTCAAAGATCTTTGTTGGAGAACCAAAAAATTCTTTCCCGTCTGTTGGTATGCAGTGTGGTGAAACAAGTACATCACAAACAGCCAGGTATCTCTGAACATCTGAATAAGGTACCATACCTGTATAGGTAATCTCTCTAAGATCAGACAATGCTTTTTTCATTTTTGTTATAAGTTGACTACCATCTCCAATTATTAAAAAATGAATAGACTTGGAAGAATAGCTTTTAAGAATTTTGTCAATAGCTTCGGAAAGCTGCGGTATCCCATGCCAGGGCCCGAAAGTACCGGAAAACCCTACTATTATTTTCCCATTACTTACCTTTAATTCTCTTTTCAGCGATTCACACTGTTCGTTTGTTACTAATTTTGTATTGAACTTTTTTGGATCGAATCCATTAGGAATGACCATTATTTTACCTTTTGGAAATCCCATTTTCAATAAATCATCCCTTAGGGGATTTGAAACCGTTACTATTAAACTTGACCTACCCAAATTAAAATTCTCTATAGCTTTAACTATTCTAAATAGAATAAATTGCTGAATAAATTTCTTGAATGCATTATTACTTCTTTCCCAATATTTTAATTTCCACGAGTCAAAGCTGTTAAACTCCAGTATCAATGGTATATTTAGTCTTTTTGCTAAAGCAGTAACGAAAAAAGTATATCCTGTATATCTATGATAAATAAAATCAGGTTTAAGAAATAAAATACTTTTTTTCAATAAATGCCTGGCATAAAAATTATATAATAGTTCACCCAACCAATCGGGCTTTAATTTTAGTGGATTTATAATTTTATAAGTAAAATCTTTTATTCCCAAGAACTTCTCATTACTTACTATATTTACCTTACACCTATTATTTTTCATTCCATTCAGAACACCGACGGTATGCGCTACTGAGCCGCCTGCCTTTAATCTAAACCAAAATTGCGTTCTGACATAAGTTACTTTAATTCTTCCCATTCTAAAAAATGATGCTAAACCGATTATGTCCAATCTATCTTCCCAAACAAACTTTCTTTAATTTGTTAGAAATTCTTACAAAAAAAGATCTTTTTGGATATTTTAATTTAATGAGGATATTATACTCGCTTTTATTCCCTATACTATACATTTTTTCAATCACTTTATTTGTTAATGAAGCACCTTGCTTAAAAGGATAACTATATTTACCGGCAGGAGCATAAGTAACTAGAATTTTTTCAGGATTAAAGCCTAATTCTTTACATACTGAAATTTTAACTTTCTTCTTTCCTAAATCCAATAAAGTATCAGATTTTGGATATCCGACCATTATTACCCTATCACTATAAGGTCCCAGAATTATTTTTGTCTTCTTGTAGCTTACTTCTCCTTCAGTTACATGTAAATCTACCATAGGGAAGTAATTCACATTTTTATATTGTTTTATCAATCCATTAAGATCAGTAGTCCCCAGTCCTTTAACACCATGGTCAATGTGAACTCTGTAACCATATAGTATATCTTTGAGGAGTGAATTGCTTGCAGATATACAAATTAAATTACTTTCATTGCTATATAAATCACTGTTAAAAAAATCAATATAGTCAACCTCAATATTTTTCTCTTTTATTACCCTATATAAAGAATCAAGATGGGTTTTTAGAACTTCATTATTACCATGAATCAATATTATAAAAGGATTACTTATTTTTGAATACTTTAGAATTGCGTCAATAACACGACTTGAACTATTACTGTCTGGCTTATACATTGTTTTATTAAGCCAGTATCTCCTTTTTTCTGAAAATTCTTTCGGATTGGCTATCGATCTTTCAATAGCAAATTCCAGATTATTTAAATCTGTTTTTATCCCAATATCCGGAAAATTTTTTCTAAGCCATTTATTTGCCAGTAAAATAATTGGCCTATCAAATAACAGGAATTCATAATTTATATCGGACATGTCACCAATTAGCACATCTGTTGCTGCTAAATATTTAGGATTTGGACTTCCAATTATTTTATAAGCCACTTCTTTTATTAAAAATTAAGTTTCACTTAAAAATTGTAATAATAAGATTGGTTCCGTCTATTATCTGCTTGTGGACTAAAGAAAATTCTTTGAATAATTTTTCTTCAATATTTGTACTTCGTCTTATTAACTGATACCTTGGTTCTTTAAAAAAAACTTTTTTAAACAAGTTATGCTTATCGTCATATACCCTTCTATCTGCTACTTCATCATTTAAGGCTACATCTCTGAGAATTAATTTCCCACCATTTTTTAACATCACCCTGCAATTTCTACTTAACTTCCTGATATCTTCATCATTCATATAAGTAATAAGACCAAATATAAAAATAAAATCAAATTTATAATCGGAAATAAAATCCTGTGCGGGTTTGCTTATAAACTCAACATTATTCTCGATGTTTTTCTTCCTGGCTTTATTTATCAACTCATCCGAGAAATCAACACCAACGTACTTCACATCTCTATTCTTTAAAACTTTCGCCCATCTTCCTTCACCGCAGCCTAGATCCAAGATTTTCATTCCTGGTCGAATCTTAATTAGACTCATTATTGCTTGCTCTTCACTCTTTTCACTTTCAATAGATAGTGGTGTTGTCTTTGCAGTATTAAAATATTTTTTAACTTCATCATTATTTATGTGAAATTTATGATCCGGATCATATGACCAATAACTTCTTGTGTTGTATACTATTCTCTTTATTTTCTTTTTTATATTTTTCACATATAAACCAAATTTTATTTTTTTAATTTAATAATTTTACTCTAAAACAAAATTTAAAAACTCATAACTCTTTATTACAGTCTTATTCTTACGCTCTATTTCACATTCATTAAACTTCGTAACATTATCACTTTTAACACCACTCCCAAATATTATATAAGGGACCGGTCTATTAATATGTTTGCCATTTCTGAGTAAAGTGTAATGGTCCGATAAAACTGCAATTCTATATCTGTTTTTAAATTTCTTATTTAGAAATTCCATAATTGGACCAACAATTTCTTTATCAATCCTTTCTATTACCTTTACTTTCCTTCTGATATTGTTATTGTGAGACTCCTCATCGGGAGCATTTATATGTATATATACCAACTCATTATGCATTAAATGATTTTGGGCATCTTTAAGCTTTTCTTTAAAATTAGTATCTCTATATCCAGTTGCTCCTATAGTTCTCTTTACAGCCATTCTCGCAGCAATAGCTATTCCTCTAGTAAAATCTAATCCTGATACTATGGCTCCATCTATTCCAAATTTCCTGTGAAAAGATGGTAATATCGGCAAAGAAGATGGGCTCCAAAGAAAAATCATATCTGCATGAGTCCCGAGTTTATTATTTATTTTTTTAAATTGCTCTATGGAATCAAGCATAATACCATTTAAAAAAAATGCTTCTTTTTGGCTTCTATCAGAAGAACCTTTAAGTAATAATTTATTTATTGATTTCCCCTCATTCATATGTGGTTCAGAAGCTAAAATTTCATTGGCATTAAATTTCACTTTCCTTAACACAAGGAGATTTCTGTAGCCCTGTCCCGGATAAATTTCAACATTACTATCGGTGATCTCCAGGTTTTCAATAATTTTTTTAGCATCTTCATAAGATATGTTGCCAGCATTAAAATCCTTTAATTTTTTACCATTTAGCGACACCAGATTACATCTAAATACTACATCATCTTCATCCAGGTAAATGTCTCTGGCAAGTGCTTCAAACGAAGCTCTGCCATTGGGATAATATCTTAAAGGGTTATAACCTAAAATCCCTAAATTTGCCACTATACTGCATACAGGTAATCCGAAATAACTTGTCTGAATAAGTCCTGCTTTTCCATATTTTGCAAGATAATCAATTTTTGGTTTTTCCGCGACTTCCAGCGGAGTTTTGTTACCAAGTCCTTCCAGTGGTAAATCAACTGCACCATCCATTAATATTATTACGTATTTTAATGGCCTAAAAATATTCTCTGCTATTCTTAAATCGTTAAAATTATCTATTTCAGCCCACCTGGCCTTATCACCTACGTCAAAAATATAAATAGGGTATTCTTTTAAATGCTTTGCTATTACCAAATCATAATAAATAGAGACATTCCCTTTTTGTACATCACTGTCTAACCATTCAGAAAACAACTTTCCATATCGGGAGGTTATTTTTAAAACGCCGGTTGACTTAAAAAAATTACTTTTATATTCATTTAATTTCCCTCTTACTATTTTCAAGTCTATTATTCTTCCTTCTTTATTTGTTATGGCCATGCTTCCATTTAAATCTCTGGTAAAAGCACTTTCAGCCCAATAAGTTCTTTCCGCTGGAGTCTTTCCAAGAAGTTCTCTTATAAGTGATTCTTCGAATACTGTATCTCCCTCAATCAGTATTGCTCCTTGTTCCAAATATTTTCTTGCAAGCCACGCAGAGTACATAGAATTGGTACTTTCATAAATTTTATTCCATATATAATTTATTTTCATACTATTATATTTTTTACCAATTCTATTAATAATAACATTACCCAGATAACCTATAACTATAACAGTTTCCTTAATATCATTTTTTTCTAAAATTTCTAATGTTTGTTCTAATATTGTCTTACCATTAACCTCGGTTAAACATTTTGGTTCTTCCTCAGTAAGAGGTTTTAACCTAACACCTAATCCTGCAGCTAGTATCACACAATTTTTAATTCTACTTTCCATAAAAAATTTTAATTTTATTTTTATTAACCTGAAGTATTATGACCTTATTTGCCTTTCAACTTCAAAACTAATTTCTGTAGCCTGAATTAATTGCCATAGTGGAATTATATAGTTTTTTCCTTTTTTTAAGCCTTTACCAAACTCATATAATTCTTCAAATAATCCTTTGTTTTGAACCTTACTTCTCATTCCATTAATACTACTACCGAAGATATTTAATTCTTTAAAATCGTTTAAACTTATTATTCTGCCATCCACATAAATGTCCATTTTTTCCTTAGGGATTTCCTTCGATCCCAGTGCTGTATAAATCAGATTACAAACAGAACCATCACTATATTTTACGGAGGCAATAAAATTATCATTTGAGCTATATTGTTCAGTTTTTGGATTTATGCTATGTGCCTTTATAGAACTCATTTTACTATCGGTTAAAAAATTAAATAAATCATAAATATGACATGCCTCTCCAATATTCCTGCCTCCTCCTTCCGAATGGACCCAATTATCTAATGGAATAAAACCTACGTTCATCTTATAATCTATTATCATTGGATTTAATCTATTAGTAATCAGCTCTTTTATCTTTTTCGAAAACGGAGAAAACCTTCTATTAAACCCGACCAAAAAAGGAACATCTGTCTTTTTCAACATATCTACAAGTTTCTTTAACTCTTCTTCACTTAAAGCCATTGGCTTTTCCATAAAGACCGCTTTCCCGGCTTTCGCAGCATCAATTGCCATTACAGCATGTAGTTTATGCCTTGTGGCTATAAAAACCATATCTATACTGTCATCAGCCAACATCTCCCTGTAATCCGTTGTAGCATAATTGGCATTATATTGTTCAGCTATACTTCTAGCATTACCACCCGTTTTGCAGCATACTGCCTTTAAATTATAAGTACTTTTAAGCCTGGCTAGATGGGGTAAATGTCTATCCTGGGCAAAACTACCGGCTCCTATTATTCCGACATTTATTCTATCATGCTTGATTTTTGACTTATTTATTATTATCTTTCTATCAGGTTTTGATTCTCTATTATACTCAAGAAGCATAATCATTGGTCTCTTTTCAGTAGATTTCAATGAATCATATACTTTAGGGGATTCTTCTAACTTATAAACTTTATCAATAAGTGGTTCAATTTTAATTTTATTTTCAGATAATAATTGTAGATATTCCTGCATATTCCTATTTTCAGTCCATCTTACATAAGAATATGGATAATCATAACCGTCTTTTTCATATCTTTCTTCATATCGTCCGGGACCATATGAAGTGGATATCAAAATATCAAGTTCTCTCTGGTAAAAAATATCCCTATCAAGATCAAGATTGATATTGCCCACAACAACTACTTTACCCTTTTTCCGACACATCTCCATAGCCTGATTGATAACCTGCTTACTCTTAGAAGTTGCTGTGATTATCGCAGAATCCGCACCATGGCCATTTGTATTCTTAAATACTCCATCTACAATATTGATATTCTCAGGATTAAAGCCTGTTTTCATACCCAATGAAATTGCTTTATCAATCCTATTCTGTTCCAGGTCTATGCCAATTACACTGCAGCCATTAACGTTTAACAACTGTGCTACAATCTGGCCTAAATTTCCCAATCCAATTACCGCCACATACTCACCTAATTTAGGATTGCAGCGCCTAACTCCATGAAGGGCTATACTCCCCAATGCAACAGTTGAAGAATATTTTAGAGATAAATTTTCGGGAATTTTTACAGTTAGATTTTCAGGTACCGCAATGAATTCTGAATGATTTGCAATTTTATCCCCCGCACAAGCTACTCTGTCTCCCCGTTTTATTCTCTTAATATTTTTCCCCGTTTTTAAAACAATACCAGAAGCAGAATAACCAATAGGATTTTTGCTTTCTATCTTGCTCCTAACTTTTATTACGGCGTCTCCAAGCCCGTGGTTTTTCAATCTCCCTAAAACCTTTTTCACATCTTGAGGTTTTTCTAATATCTTCCTATATAAAGACCTTCCTGACGCCTTAATCTTATAAATTTCAGTTCCAATGGAAATACAAGAGTAATGTACCCGGACCAGAATCTCATCATCAGAAATAATAGGAGCCGGAACTTTTTCAACTATCGTTTTTCCTTTTTGAATAAAGAGCTGTTTCATAACTTTTTATACTATTATAATTCATAATAAATTAAAAGAAATTAAGTAAGGCTATAGTCCATTATTAATCATCTAACCAACTAATTCAAACTTCTATAAATGCCGTCCATAATTTTATCTGCAGCATGTCCATCGCCATAAGGGTTTATATTAGAAATCATCTTCTTATAATAATTACTGTCTTCAATCAATTTAGAAACATTGCGAATTACTTCGTTTTCATCAGTTCCCACCAGCCTGGAAATACCCAAATCTAATGACTCAGTTCTTTCAGTTTTTTTTCTAATAACCAATACAGGTTTATTTAATGCCGGAGCTTCTTCCTGTACTCCACCAGAATCAGTTATTATGAAATAAGATCTATTCATTAACCAGATAAAAGATTCATAATCTAACGGATTGGTTAATATTATATTATTTGTTTTTCCCAATATCTGAAATACCGGTTTCCTTACATTCGGATTAAGATGAACAGGATAAACAATTTGCATATCTTTATATTTATTTGCAATAATACTTAAGGCATTGCAAATACCCTTAATATCCTTGCCAAAAGATTCCCTTCTATGCATAGTCACTAAAATAACCTTGCTCCCTTCTTTTAACTCATTAAAGGGATACTTTAATTCTATCTCATCTTTTATTTTACTTATTTTTTTAATACCCCACTTAACGGCATCAACTATTGTATTTCCTGTAAGAAAAATTGACTTTTTAATAACTTCTTCCCTAATTAAATTTTCATAAGCTTTTCTTGTAGGAGCAAAATGCAGATCTGCAACTCTACTTATTAATTGTCTATTAATCTCTTCAGGAAAAGGATTAAACTTATCTTTTGTCCTGAGGCCAGCTTCTACGTGCCCTACCTTAATTTTTCTATAAAATGCTGCCAATGCTATTAAAAAAGCAGTAGCAGTATCTCCTTGAATTAATACAATATCAGGTTCTATATCTTCCAACACAGCATCAATTTTATTTAAAAGCTTGGAAGAGAACGATCCAAGTGATTGCTCTTCAGTCATTAAATTAAGATTAAAATCGGGTTTGAAATCAAAAAAATCAAAAACCTGTTTTAGCATTTCTTTATGTTGTCCGGATGAGCATACCTTAAATTTAAACCTATCTGCTTTTTTATCAAGTAATTTAATGATGGGAGCCAGCTTAATGCCTTCCGGTCTGGTCCCTAAACAAATCAATACATTTATCTTCTTATTATTATCTTTTTTTATCATTAAGTTTTTTACTATTAATTTACGTCATAAATACAAATCAAATTGAAAAATAATTAAAACCAGATTTATTAGATTTTTCCCTATTGTAAAAGTTTCTTGTATCCAAAATATTCTTTGTTTCCATATGCTTTGACATTTTGTTAAAATTTATCTTTCTAAAAGTATTATGACCAACCAATAATACTACTAAATTAGATTTCTTTAGAGAATCCTCCAGTCCAGATAAACTATATTTAAAATTATTTGCAATTGGATCATAGATTGACACTTTTATTCCCTTTTTTAATAATTCTTTCACTATTACTATAGTTGGACTTTCCCTGATGTCATCAACATTTTCTTTATAGGTAGCACCAAACAATGTTACTTTCGGTTTTTTAATACCTTTAATTATACTTAGAATCTTATCTACGACAGCAAGCGGCATACGTTTATTAATCTCCCTTGATTTCTCAATTAGTGTATTACTATATTTTGTACATTCTAATATAAACCATGGATCTATTGGAATACAGTGACCGCCTACACCCGGACCAGGATTTAAAATCTTTACTCGTGGATGTTTATTGGCAATTTTTATTACATCCCAAATATTAATATTATAATCATCACATATCAATGCCAGTTCATTTGAAAAAGCCAAATTAACATCTCTATATGTATTTTCTGCTAGTTTAACAAATTCTGCCGTTTTTAGGTCAGTTAAGAAAAAATTACCTCTTGCAAAACTCTTATAGATCTTTTTAGCTCTTTCAGCAGATTCTTTGTTAATTCCTCCAATAACTCTATCATTATTAATTAACTCATAAATCAATTTTCCGGGCAAAACCCTTTCGGGACAGAAAGCAAGATAGTAATCAATTCCGGCTTTTAAACCTCTTTTTTTTAATATAATTTCACCTACTAAATTTTCGGTAGTTCCAGGCGGGGAAGTAGATTCCAGGATAAGCAAATTTCTCTTTTCAATATAATCACTTATCATATTCACTGCATTGGTTATATAGCTCAAATCAGCATTTTTATTATCTAATGGAGTGGGTACCGAGATTATAAAAACATCTGATTTTTCAAGGTGTTCTGAAATCTTTAATTTTTTATTGGAAAATGCGTCAAAAAACATTTTTTCCAGATCAGGTTCATTTATATGAATACTGCCTGAATTTAACTTATTAATAATTTCTTCGTTAATATCTATTCCCAGGACATCATATCCATTATTTGCCAGTATACATGCTGTCGGAAGTCCTATATATCCTAATCCAAGAACACAAATTTTTAACATTTATTTCCCTCTTATTATAAAAAAAATAAAAATTTCAAATAATTTTGTTTAAACCATATAAAATATAAATCTTAATAGCAAACTAATTAGGATTAATCTCAATTCAACTTCCCTTAATGGCACTTAAGAAACGTTTAACATTATTTTTCCATGAGTATCTATTCACTGCATCGATCCTGGCATTACTTGCTATTTTATTTCTTAAAATTTCATCATCTAATAATAATTTTATATTGTTTGCAAGCTCATATTCATTACTACTCTCAAATAATAGACCATTAAAATTATTTTTAATCACCCTCTTAATCTGGCCTATGTTACTGGCAATAATTGCGCGTTCAGTAGCCATGTATTCATATAATTTTATCGGGGACTGATGAAGCACCTTCCCTATATAAGGTTTTTGTGGAGATACTAAAATATCACAAGTCCTCAAATACTCCGGCATTTCATTATATGGAACAATACCAGTAAAAATTATATCTTTAAAATACTTCTTCCCCGCAATCCCATATAATTTTCCTAAATAAAATTTATCTCCTGGACCTATTATTAACAATTTTATATTACTATATATATTCTTATCTAACAGCTGAAAAGCATTGATTAAAGTATCTACACCGTGCCAATCCTCTATATTTCCCGAATACCCGATAACTACATCATTTATAGATATGTTAAGCTTTCCTCTACAATTTTTACCTTCAGGCTTAAATTTTTTAGGGTCAACTCCGTTTGGATTTACTATTATTTTTTCATCAACTGCAGAAATATTATTAATTATGAAACTCTTTACTTCACTTGATATCGCAGAAATGATATCTGCATTTCTGCAAATCTGGCGATCCAGATACTTCGAAATGAGACTTCTTATGATATTAGCCCTATTATCCTTTAACAAAGCCATTGTGGGAGGAGTGTTGCACTCAAAAATTAATTTATATTCTCTCCCTTTAAATAGCTTACTCCAAAAAAGATTCTGTTTCCACCGAATATAAATAATATCAGGATTTACGTCTTTTATTACATTTCTAATTTGTTTGTAAACAATATAATCCTCATACAAACTACCTATTTTTTTGATTTTATATTGATTTACCTGTAATAATTTATATTCTAAGCTGGAACTATAATATGGTATTTTATCAGAGCTACAAAAAAAAACTTCATGATTTTCTTCTTTTAAAGCGTCAATAACTCCTGTTACATGAGAAATACAGCCACCTGCTTTACTTAAAAAATATTTACCCGGCAGAATGTATAAGATTTTCATATTGATTTATTATTAACCTGTTCATGCTATTATTTAAATCTAATGAAACACTAATTTTACATTATTACATAGTCTTATACAATTCTAAAACTGATCTTTTCCTTAAAAACCAGTAGCCGGCCAGGTCCCGGGTCTTTCCATACTAAAGGATGTGTAAGATGAGAGATGAATTGTTAAAAGGACAAGTTTATATTAAAACTAAAATAAGCTAAAATTTTCATTAAAAAATATCATCAAAGATATTATCCTTACTTAATATCTTAACTTTATTAAGTATTTTTTTACTTTCAAATTTATAATCTTTCATCATTTTATCAAGCTTATAATCCATTTTACTAATCTCAATATCACTCCTACAATCAAAAAAGTAATATGATTGATCAAATTTCTTTGCTAATTCATAATATTTAGTCGCCCATCCAATAATTAAAGCAGGAACTCCATTTTTATAAGAATGTATTATTGAGTGATATCTTGAAGCAATTATAAATTTAAATTTCTTTATAATATTCTCTAGTTCAATAGCATTAAATTCATCAGATAAAACTCCTACATTATCTTTATCTAAAAAGTTGTCTTTAATTTTCCAGCATACCTCAGAATCCATATATGAATGCTTTAAAATATAAACTGAATTACCATATTTAATCAACTTATCTATTAAAGATTTATAAACAGAATAAATTTTATTTGATTTAAATTGTTCGACGACTTTCAAATTTGGGATTATACAGATTGAATTAGCATTAATCTTTATATCTTTTATACACACATTTTTATTATTAAATATATTAGATAAATTATACCTTTTATTCTGCAATATAATATCGTTTGAGATAGCTACATTCTTTCTCGTAAATTTAATAATACTTTTATAACCCTCTATTTCTCTAGTAAATATTCTTTCAGGATACTTTAAATACATCCTCATTAAAGGATATAAAATAATTTTAGACGGATAATTAAAAGGTCCTATGGATTGTGGTAATATGAAAAACTTAATTGCATTCTTTTTTGCAATAATTATATTCAGCAAATAACTAATCGGCTTTAATAATCTCCATTGAGTTGAAAATGTATATCCACTTACATCAACAATAATATCAGTTTTTTCCAAGACCTTCTTAATATCATCTTCCAGATAAGAAAATTTATTTTCTCTTATTACAATCTTACCAAAAGAACTTATCAACCTAATTTTTATTTTTAAATCCCAAGGTAAAAAATTAATTTTATATTTTACTTTTTCACTAGTTTCCCTTTTGAAATCTTTAGTGGAAAACAAGTAGATTTTTCTCATATTGCTTCTTCTTCTGATATTATCCAATACTGAAAAAATCATAGCCTGAGAACCTTTATTAAACAAATTACCTCCAACAATAACAATATTTCTATTCTTACCTTTACTATAAACATTTTTTTTATTATCTTTCTTAAAATAATAAATCGATATCCCTTCAAATATTACTATTAAAACTTTTAACACATTTCCAATAGAACTTTTAAAGTGCTTCAAAAAACTTAATGATTTATTTTTTAATTTAAAAAAAATCAGTGATAACCTTATTTTATTTAGATTATAATTTTGCCCCCATTTAATATATCTCTCCATTTTCTTTAATTTCTTTAATGCCAAAACTCTGTTATCAAAATCAATATTTATATCTGGATACAAATCAGCGTTTTCTATAATTAACCTTGCAAACTCCAAATTATCCTTTTTGTCCAATAGACTCTGCGATTTTCTTATATTATTTATATCCTCCCTAACTAGATTAAATAAATATGAATATTTATTTAATATCTTCCTGCCTTTGCTAGTTCTCACTATTACACTAGAATTTCCAAGACGCTCTTTTTTACCTTCAATATAACAATCTCCAAAAGAAATATCCGCTAACTTATTTAATTTATCAATGCAAAATAAGCATCTCTTAAGTTGAAAAAATTTTTTTATTTGAATTCTTTCTCTTCTGTCTATTGTTAATTCTCTGCCAGAATTAAAAGTTACTTTAACGTCACCTGGCCATCCGGATTTTTCTTTACTTCTATACTGAAATTTTATAATATTTTCACCTGGCTTCTTATATAAATCCTTAAAATATTTTATTGCATTCAAATTTAAAGTTTTATCACAAAATAATCCAAGGAAAAGCAACCTTTTTTCAGACTGATTATTATATTCCAAAAATCTTTTAATTCCATAAATTGTGCAAGATGTTCCTATTATTATGTACTTTCTATCTTTATTGTTTTTTAAAGTTTTAATAACATTATAAATAGATGCTGGGATATATTTAGATTTTGCTGATTTTAATATTTTACCTATATTATCAGTTGCTTCTAACCTTGGTTCTTTACCATCAAAATTATCAAAATCCAATAAAAACACCTTGTCAAATTCTTTATTTTTTATTAATTCAATAACTAAACTTGTGATTATCCCACCACTAGTTGAATTCTTTCTAATTTCATTATTTTTACTTGATGCAGAGAGGCATTCTAAAAAACTTCCATCTAAAATTTTCTCGAATTGTTTTGACTTTTTTAAACATAAAATATCAATACTGATACCAGGACACAACTTTTTACAAATTCCACAGTATGTACACTTTTCATAATTTATTTTTGGTATAAATTGCCCAGAATTATATTCCATTGCAATAGCACCCTCGGGGCATACAGCTCTACATATTTCACAGGATAAACATATACCTAAATTACATGTAATATCTATATTTCTTTTTTTATTTTCCATTGATCAAGCTTATTAGATATGAATTCGGCGTATCAACTTTTTAATCTGTCTTTTAAATCTTTAAATATTTTTCCTATTTTAAAGATTGATAATCTATTAAATAGATAAATTAATAAGCTAAAAATAATAATAAATATGGCTATACAAATTAAAAAATATTGAATACTAATATATGTAAATATAAACTCTTTTAATAATAAAACCACAACAACAGGAACTATAGTAATTATAAAGGGGAAAGTTAGTACCCTATAATATTCCCATGAACTACATTTAAAGATTTTAACTATTAAGATATTCCTAATTAAATTCATAATTACTGCACTAATTAAAATAGCAATTGCAGTTCCAAGTATATTCCATTTTAAAGTTAAAGGATAAATCAGAACTATTATAATAAATACTTGAATCAAGTGCATTCTAAATAAAATATTTGGTCTGCCTATACCTTTGAGTAATTCTCCTGCAGCAGCACCAACTGACCTTATGGCTCCCCATATTGCTAATACCATCATTGTAGGTACCATTGGTACCCATTTATCTCCTAAAAACAATCCCGTAAAATCAGAAGCAAATGCTATAATTACACCCGCAATGGGAAAGGATAAAAGGGTTATAAACTGAAGAATCTTCATATATGCATTTTTCAACCTCCCAATATCACCCTGTAATTTTGAATACGCCGGAAAGCTAACTGTAGATACAACAGAAGTTACCTCTGTCGAAGGCATATTTGAAATTTTATATGCCATCTGATAAAACCCTAACATAGTAGCTCCAAGGATTTTTCCCACAAATATATCATCAACATCAATGATTAAAAAAACAAGCATACTAGAAAGGAAAATCCATTTACCATATTTAAAAAGTTCTTTTGCTTTTCTAATATCTAAACTTATTCTAGGTCTGTAAGGACTAATTACATAGGACATTATACACTGTACTAAATTTCCAGCTAATAACCCAAAAACCAAAGCCCACACATTTCTAAGAATAATTACTGCTATAATTGCAACAGTTACATCAGCAATCGTAGCTGCAAATCTATATTTGAAAAATTTATGAAATTCAAGTTCTTTTTCAAAATATATAACTGCAATATTATTAGCACTTTGCAAAATAACTACAAGACTAATAACTCTAATTATATTTAAAGATTCTATACTATCAAAGAAAACAGAAGCTGGTCTTGCTATAAAGAATAATATAATTGCAATAATAAATCCTCTAATTAAATTAACTGTCCACGCAGTATTTAGATATTGTTCAGTTCTCCCTCGCTTCTGAATAAGTGCCTGGCCAAAACCAGTTCTTGAAAATGTCTCAAGCATAGATAATAGTAAAAGAGCAATTCCAAATACTCCAAAATCATTTGGAGCAAGCATCCTGGCTAAAATAATAGTTCTTATAAATTGGAAAAACCTATTGGTAATACGAAGAGAAAATACCCAGAACCCACCTTTTACTGTTTTACCTAAGAGGCTTTCTTCGCTACTGGTAAGCCTTTTTAATGTTTTTTTAACTTTCTTAAAAAAAAATTTTCTTTTATCCACTACTAAATATTAGAAATTTCTTCCACCAATATTATTATTCTACTTTTACATATACCTTTTATATTAGTTATCCCGTACTTATAACAAAACTGACAAAAGATCAAAAAATTTAATTACCATTAACTGTAATCATTGGTTATTCTTATAAGGCCTGAAATAATTAACTATAAATATCACCATCAAACCAATAATTAGAGCAGAAAAAAAACTTATTATTATATCTCTTCTTAGGTTAGTAATCTCCTTGATATTTGAATTTTTTGGTTCCTCCAGTATTTTAATTCTATCTATAAAAAATTCTTTATTTTCAATAAGAATATTTCTAATTTCATCTAAATCCTCATAATTTGCATAATTAGAATTAATTTCCCTTACTACAAATTCTTCTTCATCTTTATTTGTATTTTTAGAAAGACTATCTATTTCTGTTTTAATACTAATAAGTTTTGTTTCTATCTTACTGATAAGATCTTCGCGAACTTCATTTAATCTTAAACTATTCTTACTTATGTATAGATCAATTATTTCTTCATTCATCCTCAGTGTATTCTCTCTCTCTTTATAAATAGTAATTAAAGTCAAAGTTCGATCACCAGTATCAATTTCCCTATTAACTGCTTTTTTTAACTCGTTTTTACTTACACCATAATCTAATTCTTTACTTACCTCTTCTAGGAATTCATCAGATTCAATTTCTTCTCCTACTCTTGCTAATCTTCTATTTCCTAAGACATTCTCTTGATTCTTTGGGAAAACCCACAGTTCACTTGCTTCTTCTGGAAAAAATTTACAAGTGTAATCATTATAATAAAAAAAACTTTCAGTTATCCCAATACTACTGCTCAAACTATATTGAGGAACCCTAAAAATGGATAAAAGTATACCGCCTAATAATATTGCTATAAATATACCAACAAACAACCATTTTCTTTTAATAAAAATCCTTAAAAGCTCTCTTAAATCAAACTCAATTACATTTTTTGTTTTATTGTCCTTATTCCCTGTCACAATCCTACACCAACTTTCAAAATACCTTCTTATTTTAAAATAATTAACACTAAATTTTATTATTCTAAATTCTTTAGTATTTTAGCTAAAAACCCTACAATTATAAAGATTAAAAATAAAATTCATAATTCCATATATAACATACACTAATATCATCGGAACAATTAAATATTTTGAGCACCGTTTAAGGGAATTTAGAATTTAATTTGTGAAGGTATTGATTAATGATCTTACGAATCATTGATTCCAATGATGTTTCACGGATCCAATCGGATTTTAACTTATCAACATCAGATACAATAGTTAAATCGCCTTGACCAGGATATAAATCAATATAATCCACTTTTAAGACCCGGCCAGAAATTCTCTCAAAAGCTTTAGCAATTTCTTCATTCAACCAACCTTCGGATATCAAGTTGTAGCTCCTTTCTTTATTGACAATGGAAGCATTGATTATTAAGTCAGTTATATCATCTATATATATTAAGTGAGTTTTATGATTAATGCTTATTTTTATATACTTGTTATTAAAAGCAGAATTAAATAGCTTTGTCATAAGTTGAGCAGGATTCTCTCCAAATGAGGCTATGGAACCCAATCGGAGATGAGATAACCTGAAAGTTGAATTCTGAAAGATGGCATTAAAAAATTTTTCGGAAAAAAATTTCATTAAGCCGTATGCAGTAACTGGCCGAGGCTCAGTAATGTTTGATATCGGATTTTGATTTAAATGTGAATATATTTTTATTGAAGAAATATGCAGAAAGGATTCAATAGGTTTATCCTTTACCCAATTCCATAAAAATGCATTATTATTAATGTTCATTTTAAATTCATATAATAATTGTTCTGAAAAAGATAAATTACGATTCACAAGCCAGTGGAAATTTATTACACGGTCAGGTTTTGAAAGAGAGGCTAAGTCTCTATCATTTTTTACAATAATAGGCGAAGATTTAGCCATCCACCTTACTCTCTTTGGGTTACGATAATGGCCAGGTAATACAAGGGGAACAACTTCAGCTCCCAGCTCTTCCAACCGGGATGAAATTTCAGTACCTAATCTTCCTGTTGCTCCGGTTATCCAGTATGTTTTTCCTTTTAACAAAATCATTCCCAATTTCTTGGAATCTCCTGCGACAATAATTCTTCAGGTTTAAATGGTAAAGATTTAAACCAATCTATTGTTTTTACTATTCCTTCTCGAACTTGAACTTTAGGTTTAGATTTATAAAGATCAAGAAACCTTGAATTATCTCCCAGATGTCGTAATACATCTCCCGGTCTTGGAGATTGTTTTATAATATATTTTTTAGGATCTAAATTAAAATAGTCGCAAATTATATTAGCAATTTTCATTACAGGAGTTTCAATCCCTGAACATAGATTAATAACAGCATTAATACTTTTTGGTTTTTTAAATATAATAGCTATGCCTTTAGCTGCGTCTTCGATATATAAAAAGTCCCGTGTTTGATTCCCTTCTCCAAAAACTATTAAAGGCCTTTTATTCATAGCTCGTACGATCATTTTTGGAATTAACTCACCCCTTGTACCCTGCCAGTGAGAATTTGGACCATACATATTAAAGGGGCGAACTGTTAGCCAGGGAAGTCCATATGTTCTGCCATAACTACTAACATACATATCCTGGGCAACTTTTGCGGCTGCATAAGGAGTTTCCGGATTCAGAGGGTGATTTTCATCCATTGGAACATATTCAGCAGTTCCATACGCCTCCGATGATGAACAGTTCAAGAATAATTTAATATTTTTCCGCAAAGCCATATCAAGGATATTAATAGTCCCATTTACAATGACCTCATTAACACGATGAGGATATTTTATGGATTGACGGAGCCCTAAAACCGCCAGATGAATAATAGCACCTGAATTTTCAGAAGATTTTTCGAGATTTTCAATATCTTCCCTTCTAGTCAAATCTCCCTTAATAATAGACAATCTTATATTATCTTTAAGACTCTTCAAATGCATTTTTTTTCCATTTGAAAAATCATCAAAAACAATAACCTTATAGCCAATATCCAGCATGAATTTAGTAACATGGGAGCCTAGAAAACCAGCTCCTCCAGTAATTATTACTTCTTCTGCCATATTTACATTTCCTCTGATATCGTTTGCCATTAATTAAAGTATATCCTTAACTTTGAACTGTACAATTTATCCTGTGAAATTAAACAATTAAATTTCCGATGTCAAACCAGATATTTTAAATGTAAGGTTCCCATAAATAGAGCTTATCGAAAAAACCCTTCTCACATTCCAGCTCACTAATTTTTTTTATAAATCTAGCAGGGTTTCCGACATAAACTGAATCAGAGGGAACGTCTCCAGTAACTACCGAGCCAGCTCCAATCAAAGAATTTCTGCCTATCTTTACCCCAGGCAATATGGTACAATTTGCTCCTATTTTTACCATGTCCTCAAGAATTGGCCCACTTCTGCATTCTTTATAGTGAGGACATTTCATAGGATGTGGATCATCGGTAAAAACAACGTTTGGTCCTACAAAGACATTTTTTCCTACTTTTGTCATTTCCATGAAACAGCCGGAGTGAATACGTGTTCCATCACCGATAGTATTCTTAAACTCTATCGTAGAAGATGAACCGATACTGACATTATTACCAATAACATTATTTTCCCTTATGGAAACATTTTGGCCGGTAGCAAAACCTTTACCAATTTTGTTTCCTGCGTAAATGGTTGTAAATGACCTTACTATTGCATCATTGCCAATTTTAAGCGCCAGTTCTCCATCTCTTTTATTTAAGGGCGGTTTTCCCAGAATAACAAAGGGACTAATATCACAGTTCCTACCCAGATAGACATTCTTATAAATTATTATTTTATCTAAACTATTTTCCCTCGTTGACAATAATTACCTCACCATCTCTCTCGGAGGACCTTTCAGCTGCCTCTATAGCTTTGACTACTCTTAAGCCGCACCAACCATCAGTTTTAGGTTTTAGATCATTATTAACACAGTCAACAAAATGACTTATTTCTATCCTTAAAGGCTCTGTTGCTTCCAATACAGGCGATATTATATCACCAGTTCTATAAGTCAATTGGTACTCACCAAAACTAGCCGGATCTTTCAGTATATCTACACCCTTATCGAATATTTTAATCTTCTCGTCACTTTCTGTATCATCATATACCAGCATTTTTTTGCTTCCAACAATAATGGTTTCTCTTATTTTTTTAGGAGAAAGCCAGCTAACGTTGATACTTACAATAGTGCCTGTATTATATTTTAAGTTTATAAACGCAACATCCTTTAAACCCCTTTCTATGAATGAATTCGAAACAGCAGATATTCTGTCCGGCATTTCATTGATCAATCTGAACAATATAGACAAATCATGAGTTGCCAGGTCCCATATAACACTAACATCTTTTCTGTGAATGCCCAAATTAATTCTGGTCATCGAAATAAAATAGATATCTCCCAATACACCTTTCTCAATAATCTCTTTTATTTTCCCTACCGCAGGGCTGTATTCAAAAGTATGGCCTACCATCAGCTTAAGTGACCTTTTATTTGAAATTTGGATTAATTCCTCTGCTTCTTTTACATTAACTGTCATCGGTTTTTCTATCAAAATATTTTTATTATGAAGCAATGCATCCCTGGCAAGTTTATAATGTGTTTCCGGAGGGGTGCATATAAAAACACAATTTATGTCATTATTGCTTAATATATCATCATATTTTTTAACCAGTTTTATAGAAGGGTATACTTTTTTATTTTTATCCAGTTGTGATTGTTTGATATCATAACAATAAATATCCTTAAAATTACCCACATCTATTATATTTCTTAATACGTTCGGTCCCCAATATCCCAGGCCAACGATGCCCGCCGAAGGATTTTTCATCAGTAACCTCCTATTCCAAAAATTAACACCTTAACAGTATCAATAGCAATTTTTAGATCAAGGCTGAATGAACAGTTTGAATAATAATAGTAATTAAATATAGACATACCTTCAAAGCTAACTCTAGAACGGCCATATGCCTGCCATAGACCGGTTATACCAGGCTGCACGTTAAACCTGTGCTCTTTCCATCCATTAAAATATTTAAGCTCATAATCCATACATGGTCGTGGTCCGACAATACTCATATTTCTGCATAAAACATTTATGAACTGTGGTAATTCATCCATACTGTATTTCCTCAAGAACCTGCCTATATTCGTAACCCTGCTTATACTATTATATTTCTTAATCCCACCACTCTTTTTCCCGGTATAGAATGGTTTGATGCTGGTCTTATGAAACCTTATATTTTCAATAACATTGTGCTTCATTGATCGGAATTTAAACATTTTAAACTTTCTCTGATAAGTTCCAATTCTCTCACCTATAAACAATGCAGGACCTGTTGAAGTTGTTTTAACTAATATAATAAAAATTATAAACAAAGGAGAGATAATAACCAGAAAAATAATGGCAAAGATATAATCAAGAATAACTTTCATATATTTTTTATAATAAAATCTATTTATGCTAAAATCTATGAACTTATTTTCAGTACCGTATATATCAAAGAGATTCACCTTGAATAGTTCTTTAAGATTGCTGCTATCAATATGCAAAAGGAAATTATAACTTCTTAACTTTTCGATTAGTTTAATAAGTTTGCTTGCGGATAGATTATTATCAACAATAAAGACATCTTTAAAATTATATTTATATGACAGCTTGAAAATATTATGGATATGACCCAAAACATTATATTTACTATTCTTAGTTCCCTCGAATTTATAAATTTTTACAAAACCTATAATTTTCAGTCCATTATTTACTCTTATATCTTCCCTTTTACTATATAGCTTCTCTGATTTATCATTCAATCCCAATATAACTGCGTTTCTGCTTAATGCCTCTATCTTACTAAAATTTCTGAAAATGATACCGAAAACTACTATCCGAATAATAATCAATGCCGCTAGAAAAATTAAAAAATAGAATTTAAATATATTAATAAAAAACACCTTATTGCCAAAAGGAGTGATAAAAATAACCAGAGTTATTATTCCGAAGATTATTATATTTATTAAAATATTATTGACTAGAAATTTTTTTATCAATTTAAAGCTCTTATATTTATAATTATCAAAATAAAGATAAAATATTATAGTCAAAAAATAAATTACAATTATATAACCATAATTTTCTCTCCAGCCGTAGTTATTTAGCAAAAGAGATATATAAAAAGATCCGATAATAATTATGGTATCCAGTATAAATAGATAAATTTTATAATTAACATTTGAATTACTTCTTATTAAATTTCTCATAGTGCCCAATCAAAAGTATCATTATAAATGTCCATATAAATTAAAATTTAATCAATTTTAGAATAAAATTTTTTAATGGCATTAACTATGTAATCAATTTCTATCTCAGTTAATTCAGGATACATAGGTAAAGATATTATCTCATCCTGCAATGTGGATGAAACTGGAAAATCATCGGGTGTATAACCCAGATTTTTATACGCTTTTAAATTTGGAAGAGCAGTCGGATAATGTATTCCGGTTTCAATACCATTTTTAAATAGAAATTCCCGTAACTGATTTCTTTTTCTGGCTCTTACAACATACAGATGAAATACATGTTCTCTATCTGTTGGAATCTTGGGAGTTATTATATCTTCGAATTCTTTTAATTTTATATTATATAATTTTGCATTACTTTTTCTTTTAATCAGCCATCCATTAAAATAATTGAGTTTTATATTTAAAACCGCCGCCTGAATTCCATCAAGGCGGCTATTGATTCCTTCAAATTCATGATTATATTTTTCTGATCTTCCATGATTTGCATACATTCTAATTTTCTTCGCTATCTTCGTATTATCAGTAACTATAGCACCCCCATCCCCATAAGCACCCAAATTCTTCGCCGGATAGAAGCTAAAGCAACCAATATCTCCTATCGAACCCACTCTTTTATCTTTATACCTGGCACCATTAGCCTGAGCCGCATCTTCAACAATAAATAACTTATACTTCATAGCAATATCAATTATTTTATCCATATCAGCTGGTTGACCAAAGAGATGAACCGGTACTATAGCTTTAGTATTTTTTGTGATTTTTTCCTCTATTAAATCTGCATTTATATTATATGTATTTTCATTTACATCACAGAATACAGCTTTCGCTCCTGTTAATGATATAGCCTCGGAAGTAGCTATAAAAGTATTAGCAGCAGTAATCACTTCATCATTCTTCCCAACTCCAAGTGTTCTCAACGAAATAAATATTGCATTCGTACAATTACCTACACCAATACAATTATCTGTCTCACAAAATTTCGCAAATTTTGATTCGAATCGTTTTAATGAATCTCCTCCTATGAAAGAGGAGCTGTCAAGAACCTTGCTAATAGCCTCCAAAATTTCATCTTTTATTGAATCATATTGTTTCTTCAAATCCACAAACGGTATTTTCATTTTATCTACTTTCTTAAAAAGTTGAATTTATAATATATTTAGTTTTCCTTACCATATTGGTACTTCCTTTGATTTATTCTTCAAAGATTTCATTGCAAATTCAATAATCTTTGTGACCATAAATCCATTTTTTCCATCACTTCTTGGTTTTTTTCCATTTTTAATACAATCTATAAAATGAATTGCCTCCAGTTTTAGTGGTTCAGTGTATTCAATTTTTGGTATATATATATCACCGGCTCTCTTAATTAACTGAAACTTACCAGAATTATCAAATCTCCCTAAATAATTATCCTTATCCCCAGAATCTATTCCTTTATTAAAAATCCGTATCTTATAGTCGGAAATATCATCATATATTACCATTTTCTTACTGCCAATAATTGCCATCATACGGGTTTTGTTAGGGTCCAGCCAACTTACGTGGAAATGAGCAATAGTATCATCCTTAAACTTGATGGTCATAAAAACCACATCTTCAATATTTTTTTGAATAAGTGACATCCCTACTGCCGAAACGGAAATTGGATTTTTACCCAGCAAATAAAGAACTATTGAAATATCATGCGGAACTAAATTCCATAAAACATTAACGTCATTTCTAACTTTTCCCAAATTCAACCTTTGGGAATATATATAATAAATTCTTCCAAGATCACCTTTTAATATTCTGTTTCTTAAATCATTCACTGCAGTATTATAAAGAAACACATGACCCACCATTAAAACTAACTTTTTCTTATCGGCAATGCTTAATAGTTCTTTTGCTTCATCACTTCTGAGCGCCAATGGTTTTTCTACAAAACAGTGCTTATTTGAAAGCAGAACCTTTTTTGTCATCTCATAATGCAATCCAGCAGGAGTTGCTATTATAACCGCATCTATATCTTTATCTTCTAATACTTCAGTAATGTCTCCACCCACATCTATAGACTTATAATTTTGCCTCACATATTCTCTTCGGTCGGGATTTATATCAATAACTTTTTTTACTATCACATCTCTTATAAAATGAAAATTCCTCAGGAGATTAGGCCCCCAGTACCCAACTCCTATTTGCGCTACTTTAATCACTTATAAATCTCCTACTAGTTTTTTTATTAACAAAATATATTTCTTTTTCTCATTTGTCCAATTTAGTATATCATTTAATTTTCTTTCATTGTTCCTTATTTCTCCAAGCCTCTTTTTATTTTTATATAAATACATTAATTTCTCCGCAAAAGAATCTGAATTTTCTCCATCATAAAACTCAATTTCATCTTCCTTAATATAATATGATATAGCCCTATTTCTAACACATAAAACCGGCTTTTCCATTGCAATATATTCCATTAACTTTGTTGGAAGCATATATTCCGTTGCTTCTGAAGGTATATATGAAACTATTCCTAAATCGATATTAGATATTATTTTAGGCAAACTCCTTACCGGAACCATTTCATTTCTGAACTCAACTACCTCCTCCAATTCGTATTCATCTATTAACTTAAATAAATCCTTACTATAATCACCTTCGCCTAAAATCAAAAAAAATAGGCCAGAAATCCTGTCCTTTATTTTGTTTAATCCCTTTAAGACCACATCAAGACCATATCTTTTCGAAATTGTACCATGGTACATCATTTTAAAACTTTTGTTTTTTATAATATTACTTTTAACTATATTTGTTTCCCCAAGATTAAATATTTTTCTGTCACAAAAATTTGAAACTACTGTTATCTTATTTTTCATTATTCCATGTTTTACCAGTATTTCACTCTTTTGAGGATAATGTACAGATATTACAGAATCAACAAAACATGCTGAAATACGTTCTTGTAATAAAAGTATTTTTAGTAAAAATGAATTTGAATTATTCTCAAATTTGGTAGAAAAGGTTTCATACATGGTATCATGAATATCCAGTATTAATTTTGCACCAAATAGTTTCGGAATAATTGCAGTAAAAACCAAGAAATCAGGCATATTATTTATATGTATTACTCTGTATCTTTTTTTAAAATAAAACGTAGATATCTTTAAAAAAATTCTTATAAAAAATTCCAAGTAAGAAAAGATATATTTCAAGTTAGAGTTTCCTCTATATCGAAATTGATTCAGGTGATAGACATTTACTCCATTGATTAATTCATACTTTGGATCGTGAGCCTTTTTCAGAACAAAAGTATCTACATAGTAATTATTGTCTGACAGCGCTTCCGCCTCCCGTTTTACTCTTGGATCTGTTGAGTAATTTGTATATCCTATTACTGCAATTTTACGAATTTTTTTACTGTCCTCTTTCATAAAAAATTACATTAAATCAGAATATATTTTTTCAATCTTTTTTATCTGATTTATGGTGCTAAGACTCTGTGCAAATTTTAGTCCATTTTCTTCAATAATTATAATATCTTTTTTACCGCTATCTAAAATATAAGTAACTATATCTGCAATTGATTTAGAATTACCAGGTTCTACGGTAAATCCTGTTTCTCCATCTTTAATAAATTCTTTCAATCCTCCAACTCTTGCTGCAACTACAGGTACCCTGCAGGCCAAAGCTTCCAGCGCAGCCAAACCAAAGCCTTCCGACAGAGAAGGCAAAACAAACACATCAGATGCATTTATCCAAAATGGAACTTCATTATAAGGAACCGGACCTACTAATTTTATTATATCTTCTAATTTAAAAATCTTAATCTTTTTTAAAATAGAACTGACATACTTACTATTAAACTTAGCTCCCAATAATATACATTTTATGGTGTCATCTCTGTATTTCTTTCTTACTAAATTTATAGCTTCTATTAAGTAAATAACACCTTTAATCTCAATAATATTACCGGCAAATAATATTATTTTTCCCCTCAAACCAAGACCTAATTTTTTACGGCAAATTTCTTTATTCATTGGTTTAAATAAATCTACTCTAACTCCTATACTGATAATCTTAATTTTATTTTTATTAATACCAAATCCTTTTATGATTTTCTTTTTTACATATTCACTATTCACAATCAAGAAATCAGATCTCATTAATGCAAATTTACATAATTTAAAATTTAATTTGCTTCTTAAAGCAACATTGTAAATATCACTGCCATGGATCGAAATAATCAATTTTTTTTTCTTGATCAATTTACATATATAGGCAATAAGACCAGTAGGATATGCAAAATGAGCATGAATTATGTCGTAATCTTTAAAAACAGCGCAATATATTGATTTGATAAATAACATGATATACTTGTATATTATTATTAGAAAACCTTTCCTGTGAATAAAATTTGCAGCAATATATTGCTGTACGTTGCCATATCTGTTGAACTCATCGATAAGATTTTTTATAAAAATCCCAAACATCACGTTTTCCCTACTGGGGTACATATTTGTGATGACTAATACTTTTATCTTTTCCAACATGCCACCTTGTTATAACTATTTTTAGAGATACTCAATTCATATCCATTAAGCATTATTCTTTGATACTATTTTGTAAAAAAATATTCCGTATACTACAGCCCATAAAAAAGAATTTATTGATGTTGCCAGTGCAATCCCTGAAACTTCTAAATATTTCATTAAAATGTAATTAAGTAAAACATTGGGTAATACCGAGATCAAACCTGCAATCATCAGGAATTTTGTATTTCTTATTGTTAAATGAGCTTGTTTAAATATTCTTAAAACAATGGAAGGTGAAAATCCGAGAAGATAAAATATCCATACTCTTTTAATTTCCGGAAGAAAATTAATATCGAATTCTCCTCTTTTAAAAGACAGATTTACTATAAATCCACTGAAAATAATAAAAATTATCATAAGAAAGATTGAGATGAATGCTGCTATCAATGCTATTTTTTTTATTCCCATTTTAAGTTTCAAATTGCTGGAACTTCTATAATAATCACTGCTCCAATAGGAGATAAGGGTTGGCATTAAACCTATAGTTAAAAAAGTAATAGGTATAGTGTAAAGTATATTTGAATAATGCAATATTGAAACACTACCTTCTTCCAGCCATGAAGCCATAGTTCTATCTATAACCAGGTTCATGCTAATAGTAGTCATTCCAATAACCTGATATGAAGCCGTTTTAAAAAGCTCTTTAATTCTAGCATTAAGATTTAAATAAAAATGAAAAGAAAATAATTTAAATCTATTAATAAAAATGAATAAAATTAACACTCTGAGTAATTCTCCTATAACATAACCTACAGCTATAGCGTGGACCCCTAATATACCCTTAAAACTAAAAATAAATAAAATGGTAATGATTGCTCTAAAAGCTGGAGATAATGCCGGAATTTTAAATTTTTTATATGCGTTTAATGATCCTGCCAGAATACTGGAAAATGTTATTAAAATAACTAAAGGCGCTATTTCTATAATCAATACAAAAACCAATTGCAGGTCAGAATCTGGAAAATTTGTAATAAATGGTAATAAAAATTTGGTTGCTGGAATAATTAAAGAAAATAAAATTATTAAGCCCACACCGGTAAAAGCTAAAATTCTTCCAACAAATCCTCCTACATCTCCTTTTTTTTCTTTTTCCTCTACAATAAATGGAACAGTGATATTCTCCAATACCGGAGCAATCAAACCTGATAGAAAAATTATTATACCGTATGAATAGAAAAAAGCATCAGTATGCCTAGTAACACCAAACCAGGTGGCGATAAAAAAAGGAACCAAGAATCCTACTGCCTTACCAATCGAACCCCATATAGTCGTTGTAATAGTATCTTTAGCTAAAGCACTAGCTTTACCTTTTTTAAGTATATGAAAAAATTTTTTTAAATCAAACACAAAGTTTCAATTCTAAATATTTTTAATATATCTCAAGTAAAATTTATAAATCATATTATACAATTGAGGAAAATATTTTATTGTACTTTTTACTATCTTATATCTTTTCTTTTTTCTAATATAACTCTCTTTGTATTTATCAAAGGAAGTGTTTTTCAGCCAGTATAAAAAATATTCCGGAATAATGGTATTTCCTACAATAGGTTCTTTATTAAAGTTTAAATGTTTTTTTATATCCTCCCACATAAACAATTCATCATCTGTTACTTTAAACACTCCTTTTTCAAACTTTTCAATAATACTATTAAAACTAAATTTTTTTGTATCAAACCCTAATCTATCTGGGTCTATTCCGGCAATTAACAATCCTATCATTGTTCTGGAGCATTTTTCACATTCACTGCAATTAAGTTCCAAACCCTTAGAGGCACAAACATTCAGTTTTAAATTATAATTTTTTTTTAACAAATAATCCGATAGATATTCAAGCTTATCCTGCCTGCTAAATTCATAGTCATCGTGCTTAATACCTGTAAAAAAAAATTTTACTTTATTATCGATCAACGGACTGGAACCCCATTGCTTTAAAAAGTTTTTTGTAAAAGAAGAAGCAATATATATCTTGCTGATCTTCCTTTTAAATGCAAGCGGAGCACACAAACCAGTGAGTCCCAGTCCATGTTGTATCCCTGCCCACCATCCGAAATTTAGGAGTTGTTTTTCAAAAAAAGTATTGAGTATCGAATTATTAATAAACGATCTGAAATTGGACTCTATAAATTTTATATCAGTGGTATAATAATCAGCAAAATTAGTTAATTCATCCTCTACTATCTTAAACTTAACATATCCATTTAAACTTATATCTGTTCCCTGTACATTTATTAATACTGGTTTTTCTGAAATATGTCTGTAAAATGATGTAACGGAATCAATTCCCCCTGTGAAAAGTAAAGCACTTCTGTCTTTATCAATATAATCCTTAGTTGTATCATTCACGACTTTACCAGGTACAATGTTGCCTTCCCAATTAATTTCAGGGTATATAAATTTAAATGATTGTCTTATTTTTTTTAAGGAGCTAAAAAAAATTTTATCAACTTCCTGCATTATAATGTCAGAATTATTAGCCCATGCTATTGGTACAACATTTGAAAGTAAGGGAATAATTCTAATGGATTCTGGAACCGTAGTAATATCTTCCCCTTTATATTTAACAAAAAATGTATTGCCGTTAAAAAACTTTTTTATTTTGTGAGGTAATTTTAATGAATATTTTATAGTGAACTTATCTTCCGATAATATCCTCTTAACAATTATTCTACTTTTTACCTTCATTTAAAATATTGAATTTTTTTATTAAAAACAGGATTTTAAGTCTAATAATTAATAAATTCATAAACATTTAAATCAAGCTATTAACTCAAAAACGACATTAGTACTTAATGTACCAAGATTTTTAAGCTTTGTCTTACCCAAACTCAGTTTTAATTTAATTTCTTTCTTTTTATCTAAAACATATAATATCTTTTCAAATAAATCATTTTGATCTATTTCTATGCTTTCTCCCAAAATCAACAGTACTTCTGATAGATTTAATCTCTTACAAAAATTTATAACTTTTGGCTGGTAGGAAATAGCTATAAATGGAGTTTTAGTTACTGTTGACAATATAATAGAATGAAGACGACTGCCAATTATAAAATCACAAGAACTAATTAAGGACAGTATTTCTTCTACTTTTAGCCGCTTTTTTAATATTTTAACTCTTTCCTTAAAAAATACCTTATTATAAATATCTAATGAAACACGGTAATCAGCAGGAAAATTTGTGTTAAAAAAGACAATTTCAAATTTGAAGTCGTCCAGTAATCTATTAACAGAATCTGCCATAAAATTTATATACTTTTCATATAAATTTTTGTCGGGTTCCGGCCAATATCTGGGATCATAATAAGGAACGAAAGAAATTCCAATTTTATTACTTCCTTTTTTGGACTTAAAATCCATGGATATTGCCGGATCAGAAGATAATAGTATACCTTTTTTAATTCCTATCTTCTTTAAAATTGATTTAGAGCAATTGTCTCTCACTGTAATAGCCCTTGCTATATTACATGAATTCCTTATATAGATTCTCCCTCTAATTGTATCTATAGGTCCTGCACCAATAGCATAAAAAATTAAGGGCACTTTAGCAATTTTAGAGATAACTGAATAAATCAATAAAAATATCGGCCATCTATAATATAAATCCATTAATAAATTACCTCCACCTACAATTAAGAGGTCTAACTTTTTTATTTCATTTTTTATATTATTCCAGAATCTTAAATATTTAAGTATGACCAAAATATCATAAAAATTTTTTAAAAAATTATGAATCCTGCCACCTTCTGAAAAAATATTTTTAACCAGGTATTTTTTAAAATGCAAGCCTGCTTTTACAATCAATGGATAGTTATTATTATTCTTATTGATAACTCTAATTAAAAATTTTTTTTCTTTATTTGTAGGCATGGAATCTATGAATCTTAAGTTTTTAACCTTATGATCTTTAAAATCTTTATTCAAATTAAGGGGATCTGAGCAAAAAACTATTATAGACATATTTTTGATTTTTGCCCCAAAGCTGTTTATAATTCCTTTCAGTATTGCAGTATCTCCAATACTTGAATAGTTATAGCTTCCAAAAATACCTATCTTTTTCATTACCTGTGCCATATTTTTAATCAAATTTTAATTACCAGATTTCCTTACTTTTCTATTTTTATTGCCAGTGCGACAAAAGTCATTACAGGTACAAACATCTCAGGGTATTCCCAGTAATTAAAATAAAAAAGATTAATTATAAAATATATCAGTAACAATAAAGAATATTGATTTAAAACCAAATAATTGAATTTTTTTTGTTTAATTATATTTCTTCTTGAATTTTTCAACCTTATAAACAGATATACAAAAAAAACAATAAAAAACATTAAACCTGATAGTCCTAGTTCAACCCATATACTAATTATACTTGTCATTGGTGCATCTTTCGAACTTCTATAACTAATTCCACCTATATATTTATCATAAATTTTGCTGTTCTCCTTCTTTAAAATCTTTTCTAAATATGACAGATTCCCATCAGGGAGATTCAGTTTAGATACAACTGCTCTGGATAAATCATATATTATCTTTCTTATATTAGACCCGGAAGCTCTACTGGTATAAGTAGAAGGCCCATAACCTGAAATAAAATTAATCCCTTTTGGAATATCTATAAAAGCTACCTTGTAAGAGTAAATCTTACCACCCCATCTCTCTCTTATTAACAGGTCTTCTGCATCATAATTTCCCTCAATCTTATCTACATTTTCCACATTTTTTTCCACATTTAATTCTACCGTAGTTTCCATATCGCTTAAAATATATGTAAACATCACAGTTATAATAGATACAAGCAATACCACCATAAAAGTGGATATATATCTGATGTACTTTTGTATTTGTTTTTTATATAGGATAATTTTTCTAATTAGTTTATAAAGGAAGAATGATACTAGTATAAGCATTAATATGACAATCTGGGCTTTGTAAGCAGTCATGATTAAGCCCAGATAAAAAATTAAAAGAAAAAATATTGTTACGCTAATATTCCTATTATTTTTTTGGAATACTTCATGTAACATTATTATAATCCCTATAGCAAAATGTATGCCCAGAATATGTGTAGACCAGCAGGTACCTGTGGCAAAATCACCCCATAATTTATTTATCTGTACTGCCTGGAAAAAAATAAAAATAAACTCAAATAATAAAATGCGGGTATATATTTTAAACACCTTTTTTATATGAATATTAAAACTTAATGAACTTACTAAAATCAGAATTAAAAAGGGATAAAGATATGTACCCCACCACAATACCAGGCCTAAAAAGTTAATATCTTTATATATAAGAAAATTATAGAGCCAGGAAATTGTACTTAACAGCAAAAGACCTATCGCAAAGTAAAGATACTGTTTGCCATTAAAGTTTTTCCTGGAAACGATAAGATAAATAATTCCTGTGATAGTTATTGTTATATACGGAAGATAAATTCTGGGTAAGAAAGCTGAGATTAACAATATTGTGATAACAAAATACTCAATATTTAAAGAACTTTTTTTAAAATATTCTTTAATCTTTATCATTCTATTTCTTACCAATAAAAACAATATATCATTATAAAATTTTATTTAAATGTATTAATAAAGTATTTCAGAATTTTAATAAAGATTATTCCATTAAATCATATAAAATACAATAAAGAATCGCAAGGCTAGTTTTAAGAAATATATATGCTGAAGTATTAGTTTAAAAGATAGTTTTAAATATGATTATTTATTATTAGCAGTGGAATTATATATCAAAATCCGTAAATTTTATTAGCAAATAGTATTATCTTATTAGTGTAGGTAGCACCCGGTGCCCATCTGCCGTTTAAAAATCCCAGAGTAGTATCTCCTGTATATCTATAGTGGCTATTTCCAAAATGTCTGGGATCATAAGTCAAACTGCAATAAATATTTATATGATTGGGATAGTAATACCATGCCAGGTGCGCATAGTGCGCTATGATACCCAGTTCTTCGGTGGCAAAACTATTACCCGGTACTCCTCCGCCCGTTGCGCCCATGCCTACAAAGTTATTCTGGTTTGATTTTACATCTCCTGTATATTCCAGAAATCCGGTCTCATGGCACATTTGAGCCCAGGCAATATCCGCTCTTATATTAAACAGTTTTCCGTATTTAATATATATCGGAGCTATCCTTTTTGCCCATTCTACTTTTGTGGATTTCCTGTCTACAAATATCTTGACCAGCTGGTCGACTGTGACCTCGGTATATCCTATGAAACTTGTACTATTTGTTATAGGTGATTTATTAACAGGGTATGTTTTTTCCGCCTCTTTTACCGTAACCTTTGTAGTAACAGCAGCCGATAATGCACCTTTATTATCCTTTACCTTAAGCGTTACAGTATATTCACCTGCTTTAGTGTAGGTATATACAGGTTTTACTCCACTTCCGGTTTTTCCATCACCAAAATCCCAGATATACTCAGATATACTTCCATCCGGATCTTGAGATTTTGAACCATCAAGAGTCAGTGCTTTTCCTGCAGTCACTGTATACGGTCCGCCGGGATCTGCGATAGGAACCTTATTTTGCTCATTTATTGTAACAGTTAAAGTATCTGTTGATGATATATTATCAAAGGCTGTAACCTTTAGAGCAACTTCATATGTTCCTGCTTTGTCAAATATATGAATGGCTACTGCTTCTTCTGAAGTTTCATCATAAGTTCCGTCTCCATCCCAATCCCAGCTGTATGATACTGCAGTATCCTCTGAGGTAGGAGATACAGTACTGCCCGATGCATTAAAAGTTAATGATTCTCCTACAATTCCGCTCTGGTCCTCGCCTGCTTCAGCAGCGACTGTCTGCTGGGGCTCCTCAGCCTTTTCATCCTGCTCTTCTCCTTCTTCTTCCTCTTCCTCTTCTTCATCTTCTTCTTCACCGTCTTCCTCTTCCTCACCGGCTTCTTCTTCGTCCTCTTCTTCTACAGTCACCGCAGCGGTCGCCTCTACGGACAATGCACCCTTATCATCTTCTACGGTAAGAGCTGCTGTATATTCACCTGCCTCTGTATAGGCATGAGTCGGATTTACTTCACTTCCTGCAGATCCGTCACCGAAATCCCACGTGTACTCTACTATCTGGCCGTCCGAATCGGATGAACCAGAGCCGTCAAAGGTTATCTCCCCTCCTACTACTGCGGTATATGGTCCTCCGGGAACCGCAATGGGTGCCTCATTTATATCATTTATGGTCACGGTCAGGTTATCTGTGTCTGATACATCCTCAAATGCTGTGACCTTTAGAGTGACTTCATATGTTCCGGCTTCGTCAAATATATGGGCGGCTGAAGCTTCTTCCGAAGTTTCATCATAGATTCCGTCTCCATCCCAATCCCATAGGTATGTAATTACTGTTTCTTCAGTTATAGGAGAAATTATGCTTTGCGAGGCATCAAAGAAGACCTCCTGACCTGCCTCTGCAGTCTTATCATCTCCGGCTTCAGCTGTAACAGTTTCCTGAGGTGGAACATCGCCCTGGTTGATTCCCTGTATTATTTCATTAGCAAATAGAATTATTTTATTGGTATAAGTAGCCCCCGGTGCCCACCTGCCGTTTAAGAATCCTAAAGTGGTATCTCCAGTATATCTCGTGTGAGAATCACCAAAGTGTCTGGGGTCATATTGTTTGCTGCAATATTCATTTATATGAGTAGGGTAATAGTACCACGCCAGGTGCGCATAATGTGCAATTATACCGAGTTCTTCAGTAGCAAAACTATTACCCGGTACACCTCCGCCTGTGGCACCTATTCCTACGAAATTATTCTGATCCGGTTTTACATCTCCCGTGAACTCAAGAAATCCGGTCTCATGGCACATTTGAGCCCACGCAATATCTGCTCTTATATTAAACATCTTACCGTATTCAATATAGATCGGAGCTATTCTTCGTGCCCATTCTACCTTTGTTGAATTCCTGTCCTCAAATATCTTAACAAGGTCATCTGCAGTTAAATTAATATAACCGATAAAGCTTGTCTCATTTGAAACAGGTTCAAACGGACCGCCTTCTTCTTCCTCCTCTTCTTCATCCTCTTCTTCTTCACCGGCTCCTTCTTCCTCTACAGTCACTATGGTAGTCACTTCTGCGGATAATGCACCGTTATCATCTTCTACGGTAAGAGCTGCTGTATATTCACCTGCCTCTATATAGGCATGAGTCGGATTTACTTCACTTCCAGTGGACCCGTCACCGAAATCCCACGTATACTGAGTTATTTCCCCGTCTGAATCAGATGAACCTGAACCGTCAAAGGTGATCTCCTCATCTATCACTGCGGTATACGGTCCTCCGGGATCGGCTGACGGACTAAGATTTACATCACTATCCGAATCACCGTCTTTTATCACATTTACCTTAACACTTGCCGTACTGTAATTATTGCTGGCATCATAAGCATACGCATATATGATGTTCTCGCCTTCATTAAGCTGGTCAATATCTATTAATTGCTCCCATCCTCCGCTTATAATTCCGGTAGCCCCTAATACATTTTCTATAAAACTGGTGGTACTACCCAATAAATTACTTTCGCTTCTACCTGTCCCATTATAAAATTCAACTTTAACCAATTGTATAGGTGAGCTGTTCTTTAAATCCGCTGCCCAACCGCTGATGGTAAAATCTTCGTAAGCAATAAAATCATTTTCGGGTTCTTCTATTTCTACTGTAAAGCCTGAGGAGTTTTTACTGCTGCTATCACTATAATAACCAGAGCTTTTATCAATGCCCTTTGAAAAGGCAGCAATCGCGTTATAAAGACCGGCCGCACATTTTTCCCTGAAATCAGCGGTCTTAAGCAGTTTTGCTTCTGTCGGATTTGAAACAAAGGCACACTCGACCAATGCTGCGGGCATTTTTGTATATTTAATGACTCTGAAATTAGCCGTCTTTACTCCGCGGTTTGCCCTTCCGATCTTATTGACTATATTGCTCTGAACCAGACTTGCAAGCTGACTTGAGCCGCTTACTCCATTTGAGCACCAGAAAGTCTCGGTTCCATGGGCATACTGGGAAAGGGCTGCATTATTATGTATGGATATGAATATATCTGCTCCGGAACTGTTTGCCATATTTACTCTATCATCCAGGCTGAAATACCTGTCATCGGTCCTGGTCATCACCACTGCGAAGCCGTTTGCCTCCAGTTTTGATTTCAATCTCAAAGCTATTTCCAGATTGGGCTCCTTTTCCTGAAGGCCGAACCTCACTGCTCCGGGATCCCTGCCGCCGTGGCCGGCGTCAATATATACTACGATTTTACCGCTCTGGGCATAAATCTTTCCGGCAACAGGAAGACAAATTATAGCCAGGCTGAAAATAATTATAAATAGAAAAATAACAGATAATTTTAATATTTTTACTACTCTGTTCATATACCTCTACTCTTGTATTATTTTATTAAATCATTTCTCCTGAAAACAGGGACACTGGTATCCAACTGGCCCAGTATATCCAGTTTTTCTCCGTCTATATAAAAAGATACCGAATTTATCTCCGAAAACTCTGTTAGTGTATTTGCAATTGAATAAATAAGCAGATTATCCTCTGTATCACTGGTGATCTTATCTTCTACGAATTCCTTTGAAAGATCGACCTTAGCAAGACTATCTTCAACGACGATTGAATTTATCTTTGTGCTGTCCGGCACCAGTCGATAGAGACTGCTGTCAACAGGAAGTTTCATAAGTTCATTTAAAGCATCTACATATTTATTCTTCGATGACACCGTTCTTGCCTCGCCTACCAAATACTCTCCCATAGCATCTAAATAATATACATTAATAGTGATCTCTCCGCTTTCAACTCCATCCCCGGCCTGCTCACCTGTATCTGAACTCTCATCAATATCAGTTTCCTCTTCCTGAACGACTTCCTGGGATCCTTCTGCCGTATTGGATATTTCATCACTTGAGGCTTGTGTAGAATCAACAGCAATATCACAGGAAAACGTAAATAAGAACATGATTATAAGTAAAGATAAGACAGGCGCCAGTACTGCTTTTCTGCCAAATAAAATAATATACTTTTTATAAAGATTTTTCCCTATCATTGCTACATATAAATTATTTTTTTACCATTAAATTACTATATTTATTTCTATATTTTTATTAAGAATATTGTGTAAAGAATAATTGCATAAATAATAAATAATGTCAAGCTTATTATCTTTCACCGGACTACAGTTGCTTTTAAACTTACACTACCCTGTGAGTACCTCCAGCCGTCAGCCTGGCTATCATTATCGGTATATGGTCCGCTAAAATGTATTCTGATCTGTAATCTCGATTTACCTCCATTTATGGCTTCCTGCAGCTTCTCTTTCAGCCTGGAAGCATTGCAGGTAATATTAGGAGAATCATAACTTGCCACCAGGACACCATCTAATTCAAAATCACTCTGGGTAATGGGTTCCGCTCCCCAATCCAGTATATTTATATTCAACTTCTTAAAAAAACTTAAGGGATCTCCAAATTCTGAAGCACCGCCGAATGTAAGTGAAGCTGACTCGACTATACTTCCGCCCAGATTTGATATGTCAAAACTGATAAATCCGCTGCACGGCTTGTTGCCATCAGAATCACCGGCATAAAGATCTCCGCCGATATAAGTACCCCCGCCAAACTCGATATAACCGCCTTCCCCTTCCTTCTTCGGGATGCTTATATTTTCAGGATTTTTTCCTACTATTACTTCTCCGACATATACAATTGTGGAACTCCCTGCAGTATTTCCATGTCCGTCATTTACCGCAACAGAAACCTGGTAATCATCTGGAGTATTAGGAGTGTTCCATTTAATAGGATTTACCGTATTATCAATAATGGACCCGCCGGTCACACTCCAGTCGAAAGACAGGGTATCATTCTCTGCATCAGAAACATCAACAAAAATCTCATATTGTTTTCCTACGTATAAAGCATCTTCTGATAGCGAAATACCTTTTATGCTGGGCTTGCTGTTGCATCCCCAGCTGAGATCTATTGAATCTGTATCAGTACCTTCCGAATTGGTTGCAGTAGCAGTAAGTGTATATGTTTCACCAGTGTCATTTAAATTGACCTGGGCAATATTGTCTCCAAAAGAACCCAGACTGTCATCTTTGCTCCAATCTATATCAGAAGCGGGCTCGCCTGTGACAATGGCCCTGACCCTCCAGTAACATATGCCGCCCTCAAGAGTGGCTCCCTGATATATTTCAAGTTCGATGGTAGGTGCTGTTTTTCCTTCCTCTTCATCCTCTTCCTCTTCTTCATCTTCTGTTACTACCGCTGGTTCTTCTTCCGGATTGTCTTCTGTGCTGTTATCTTCAACTCCTGTTCCTTCGGTCCCGTCAGCAGCCTCCTGGTTTTCCGCGGTACTCCCTCCTGAAAACCAATCAGTAAGAAAACCTATTTTTGAATCTATAAATCTGTAGATCACCTGGAAGTTTAAAACACATAATACAATAACTGCAATTCCTGCTATGGAACCCAGTGTTATGGCCGCAATCTTCTTTTTACTGACTGCAGACCTTCTTTTTACATCCTGCTTTTTGGCATGTTTCATCTCATATTTCATAACATCAGGCTCTCCATGCTCTCATCAAATAAAAATAACATAATAATTTATGACAGCCTTTGAGAAATAAATCTCCGGGTGTTTTATCTTTGAAATGAAATAACATAAAAAAATAGGATACAGTTGTAAAATAACTTCTTAAACCTTCTTTTTTAACGGTCTCCACCAGTTTTCATTGTCCTTGTACCATTTAACCGTCTTTTCCAGTGCCTGCTCAAAATCATACCGCGCTTCCCAGCCCAGCTCTTTTTTTAATTTGGTGCAATCCAGGGAATATCTCCTGTCATGGCCCAGCCTGTCCTCTACCGGATCTATCATTTCTTCAGTTTTACCCAGCAGCTCCAGGATCTTCCAGGTGATCCATATATTCGGCTTCTCATTTCCGGAGCCGATATTATATATTTCACCGATCTCACCATTGTGAAGGATCATATCCAGCGCGGAACAGTTATCATCCACATAGATCCATTCCCTTATATTCATGCCGTCACCGTAAAGGGGCACTTTTTTATCATCTATTAGATTAGTTATAAATAATGGGATTAATTTTTCAGGATGCTGATACGGGCCAAAATTATTTGAGGTCCTGGTTATGATCACAGGAACACCGTACGTTTTAAAAAAAGACCTTACGATCATTTCTGCTCCAGCTTTAGAAGCAGAATAAGGGCTGTTGGGCTTCAGCAGATCATTTTCCCTGGAAGAGCCGAAATCTATTGAACCGTAGACTTCATCGGTACTTATCTGGAGAAAGATCCCGCTGTCATATTCCCTCATCGCATCTAGCAGAATATAGGTACCATAAATATCAGTTTGAATAAATAGACCGGGGTCTTCTATTGATCTGTCTACATGTGATTCAGCCGCAAAATTTATAACCGCATCTATGCTGTTAGATTTGAAAATATCATCTATAAGTTTTCTGTCTGCAATATCGCCTTTTATAAATTCATAATTGGGATTGCGTTCCATATCCCTGAGATTTTCCAGATTCCCGGCATAAGTCAATTTATCAAGATTTATTATCCTGTATCCTGTACGGTTTTCAGCAATATAATGTATGAAGTTACTTCCAATAAACCCTGCTCCTCCTGTTACAAGCAGCGTTTTGAACTTTCTGTCTGCCAATTTACTCTCCTATCCGTTTTTTCTTTCCCAGTTATAATGTATATCTATAACTCTTTTATAAAATCTTTAGGTTTTAGCAAAGGAACTTTCGGCACTAAACCTTAACCTCTACCTGACGTGTGGATATTGTTAGTGGAATACCTTTTTCTGCTCTAACTTCAAGACATTCTCTAATTGCGTCCTGGATATTTTTTTCAGCTTCTTTTTCAGTTCTTCCCTGACTTATGCACCCTGGTATAGAAGGACACTCTGCTATATACATCCCATCTTCATCTCTAAAAATAGTAATTACAAATTTCATACGTCCTCCATCATGTAATAAGATAAATTATTAAAAACATTTTAAATTCAACACTGTTTTTTATCTATCCCCTATAACCTTCCAACCTACCATCCTATCCGTCTTTTCTTTCCCAGCTGTATGGTATGTTAGGACTATGTGGATCCTCTCTGAATTCATCGGGTTCATCATAGCTATAAACTTCAGTGGGCAGGTTAATACATATAGCTTCATCCTCACCGATACATTTAAAGCCGTGAAAAACATATTGAGGTATTTGGAGAAGTATAGGATTATGCTCTCCCATAAAAAACTCATTGACCTCCTTATAGGTCGGTGAACCCTTACGGCTGTCATACAGGACAACTTTCATCATTCCCCTGACCACCACAAAGCTGTCTATCTGTTTTTTATGGTAATGCCATCCCTTGACTACTCCCGGATACGCGGTTGTCATATAGGCCTGGCCGAATTTTATAAAAAGATCGTCATCTGAACGCAGCATCTCCATCAGCCTGCCTCTTTCATCCGGTATAACTTTGAGTTTTTTTATTTTAACTCCATCAATCAAAACAAGCCTCCTGATCTATTGTTATTAATCAATATCCAATACCCGTATATTTAAAACCTAACTCTTGAAGTTTTTGCCTGTCCAGCACATTTCTGCCATCTATGACATTACAGTTTGCCATTATTTTTTTTATTTTTTTAAAATCTAAACCGGTAAATTCACTCCACTCCGTCACAAGGACCATAAGATTTGCTCCTTCCAATGCCTCGTAAGGGCTTTTTGCCATAATGGCTCCCTTATCCATATTTTCGGGATATCTTTTCACCACGGGGTCGTAAACTCTTACTTCTGCCCCGAGTTCCAGTAGTTTATTGATTATGGTAACAGAAGGCGCTTCTCTCGTATCATTCGTATTTGGCTTGAAAGCCAGCCCCAGCACACAAATGATCTTATCGTCAATGATTCCGAGCATATCCATAGCTTTCTGTATTACCTTAAATCTTTGATGATTATTGACCTGTATTACAGAATTTAAAATATTTGCTATTGAGCCGTATTCCTCGGCAGTATGGCTTAATGCCCTGACATCCTTGGGGAAGCATGAGCCGCCCCAGCCGATCCCCGCTTTCATAAAACCCGATCCGATCCTGCTGTCCAGGCCCATGCCGTAGGTGACATCCAGAATATTGGCACCTACTTTTTCACATATATTGGCTATTTCATTAATAAATGAGATCTTAGTTGCAAGAAATGTATTGGAAGAATACTTTATAAGCTCCGAGCTGGTCGGATCGGTTATCAGAACCGGTATTTTATCTTTCCTGTGAGTATTATTTACAGCATAGTCAAAGTCCTGATTTATTATGGGCTTATAAAGTTCCTTCATCATCTCAATTGCTTTTTTACTTTCAGACCCTATTACAAGCCTTTCAGGAAAGAAAGCATCCTTTACGGCTTCGCCTTCCTTTAAGAACTCGGGATTGGATACTATATCAAAATCATGATCATTGCCTTCGCTCTGGTTTTCCCTGATTATCTTTTTGATCCTTTTTGCCGTACCTATTGGAACAGTACTCTTATTTGAGATGATCTTATATCCATTAATGGTCCTGCCGATCAATCTTGCCACCTCGTCAATAGCCGAAAGGTCTGACTTTCCTGACGGCAGCGGCGGGGTGCCCACACATATAAATATAATGCTGCTTTCTTTTATACCTTGCTCTATATCATCATCAAATATCAGATTGCCTTTTTTGCTGTTCTTCTTTATCAGGTCTTCAAGACCTTCTTCATATATAGGCACTTTCCCTTCTTTAAGCAGTTTGATCTTCTCTACATCTTTATCTACACAAAACACTGTATTACCGATTTCTGCCAGACATACTCCAGTAACCAGGCCCACATACCCGGACCCTATGATGCATACCTTCATATTTTTCACCCTTATACTTTAACTAATATAATCTTAAATCATAATATTGAAGTATAATATCAATAAAGATATTTTCTTACAATATTACTGAATATTTAAAAATCCAATAAAATTATTTAAGAAATCAGTTTTTCAAAAGCTTCCACTGTATCCTTTATGCTGTTGTCCCAGGAAAATACTTCTTTTACTCTTTTTTTATTTGACTCTCCCAGCTTTTTTGCCTCCCCGGGGTTTTCAAGAGCCCATATCATCTTAGCAGCAAGATTTTCCACTTTATCATCAACAGCATAAATCCCGCCTTCACCTAAAAACCTGCGGTTGTTTTTACCTTCAAAACATACTACGGGAAGCCCGGCGCCCATATAGTTTATCACTTTTCCGCTGGCCTCACCCGCCTTATCTACTTTTGGCTCTACTGCTACATCGCTTATCAGCAAATAATCAGGGAGTTTGAAGTAATCGACCATACCCGTGAAATGAACATTTTTTTCTACTCCCAGCTTCCTGACCCTTTCGGATGACTCTTCTACAGGATAACCTACTATCAAGAAATGGGCATTTCTTACCTTCTTTAAAACCATGGGAATCGCTGATATGAGGTTCCAGATACCTTTAGCTGCCAGTAGCGCGCCGGTAAATATTATAAGGGGGGCGTCTTCAGGTATTCCAAGCTTCTGCTTAAATCCTTTTCCGGGGGTTTTACTGAAAAAATCAGTATGCACTCCATCTATTACGACCCTTACTCTATCCGGGTCTATGCGGAACCTGTTTTTTATTATATCTCCATTTGATACCGAACTGCATATAAAAAAATCGGGCATCCTGCAGATAAACTTTTCCAGTGCATGAAAAAACCACCTGATCGGCTTCTTTCCCCTGATCCAGTTAAAAGTATCAAGCTCTGAAGTCAGGCTTCCCTGAACATCAAAAGCCAGAGGGACCCTTCCCCAGGTCAAAAGATATTTTATAAGGCCCCCAACAAACGCACCTTCGTGAAGATGGCCGTATATGATGTCAGGTTTTTCCCTTATATACACAGCTGCTGCTTTAAAGAACAAAATTAAGTCTATGTAAAATTTATGAATGGACGGTCCCGCCTCAAGCTTCCTGTACCAGGGAATATTTATTATCCTTCTGATATCGAGCCCCTTAATATCCCTGCCGTTATGATAGGTGACTATAATATTTTGATACCCGTATTTTGCCAGAGCCTTCATCTCGCCCAGTATTCTCATATGACACCCCCTGTCGGCAAAAAAAGGAGTGGGGACTATATTAAGAATTTTTATTTTTTTTCTTTTCTTCATTTCTTATCCGCTTTAACTGTTAGAAAAATGGTATATCCAACTTTATTACCAATTCCCCAGGCATAAATTACAATTACATTTTCCCTGGTTTCCTACTTTTCCAATATAATTATAGAAAATTTTTATAATCTTTCATATTTCTATCTTAATTAGATTATACTCTACAAAGTATTAAATATTTTGTCTATCAAGACATGAATAATAATATCAATATTAAGAATCTTTATTGTCTTTTCTAATAAATAACATCATTATATTTAAATTGTACTTGACAAATAATAGAGCTATATGTAAATTAGTATTTACTATATAGTATTATAAGCTATAAATTAATAAAGTATATATGTTAAAAGAAAGACTATTATTTAATCAAATAAAGAAATATATAGATTCTCCTGAAGCAATTGTTGTAACCGGTATGAGGAGAGTGGGTAAAACAAGTTTAATCAGATTCATATATGATAAAATTGATTCTAATAATAAGATTTTCTTGGATTTGGAGAATCCATTAAATCAAAAATATTTTGAAGAGGAAAATTATGAAACAATAAAATCTACACTTGAATTTCTGGGAGTAGATTTTACCAAAAAATCATATCTCTTCTTAGATGAGATTCAGCTTTTAAAAAATTTACCATCAGTTGTTAAATATTTAATTGACCATTATAGGGTAAAATGTTTTCTTACCGGCTCAGCAAGTTATTATTTAAAAAATTTGTTTACAGAATCTTTGGTGGGAAGAAAATATGTTTTCGAACTTTTCCCTTTAAATTTTAAAGAATTCCTGTCATTTAAAGAAAGCAATATAAAACTATCTGATAATCTCAAGATTATAAGTAGACCTATCTTCAATACTATTTCTAATCTATATGAAGAGTATCTTTTATTTGGAGGTTTTCCAGAAGTTGTCTTAAAAATAAATGCCAGTGAAAAGAAAAAATCATTAGAAGATATTTTTACTTCTTATTTCCAATTAGAAGTATTGGGACTAGGGGATTTTAGAAGAAATAATAAAATTAGAGATCTGATATTACTGATGATGCAGAGAGTTGGTGCAAAACTTGACATTAAAAAATTATCCAGGGAACTATCAATTTCTCGCCCAACACTTTACCAGTATATTTCTTTTTTAGAGGAAACATATTTAATAAAAACTATAAAGCCTTTCAGCAGAGGAAAAGATATAGAAGTAAGGAAAATACCCAAAGTCTATCTCTGTGACTGCGGATTGGCAAATAATTTTGCTAGATTAGATGAAGGTGCGTTATTTGAAAATAGCGTCTTTCAGAATTTAAGGATAAAAGGAGAGGTTAATTATTATCAGAGGAAAAGCGGAGTTGAAATTGACTTTATTCTCAACAGAGACACGGCCATCGAGGTAAAAATAAACCCTTCCAAGCAAGATTTAAAGAAGTTGTTAAATATTACTAGTGAAATTGGCATTAAAAAATCTTTTATTGTTTCTAAAAAGTACAGTGAACTAGAAAACACTCAATATGGTTTCTTTATTTAAGATTTTAAAAGAGATCCTCTGTAATTATTTTTTTATAAATAACAGTATATTATCATTAAGAGTTGTAACCTAATGATTTTTAAACCAATCATAGGTCAGCTTCAGCCCTTCTTCTATGGATACGTTTGGCTTCCAGCCCAGCATCTCTTCTGCCCGCGCATAAGAAAGCTGGCTTCTTCTCTGCTCCCCTTCTTTTGGAGGGCCGTGAACCTCTTCAATCTCTTTTTTCCCCGATGCTTCTTTTAAGACATTAAACAGCTCTACTACATCAGTTTCTTTTCCTGTCCCTACATTGACTATGCCTGTAAAATCACTCTCAATAGCTTTAACATTTACATCGACAACATCACTTACGTAGACATAATCTCTGGTCTGAAGCCCGTCTCCATTAATAGTGGGATTCTTGCCTTCCAGTATCTTTTTTGAAAATATGGCTACTACTCCTGCTTCTCCGTAAGGGTCCTGTCTTGGTCCGTATATATTACCATACCTTAAGGATATATATTTCAGGCCGTAATTATTATAAAAATAGTATAGATAGTTCTCTGTAGCGAGCTTGGCCACTCCGTAAGGCGATATGGGCCTGGTCGGATGATCTTCATCTGCAGGAAAATATTCCTGTTCCCCGTATACTGTACCCCCGCTTGATGCAAATATTATCTTATTTATATTATAAATATGGCAGGCGTTAATGACATTAAGTCCCCCCATTACATTTATATCTGCATCCATCATCGGGTCTTCTACCGACACCCTTACGCTCAGCTGGGCGGCATTATGTATTACAATATCAGGTTTTTCTTCCTTAAATATGTTTCTTATTTCTTTATCCCTGATATCACGCCTGTAGAATTTCGCTTCTTTGGGTATATTTTCTTCCCTGCCGTTGGAGAGGTCGTCTATTATGACTACTTCATAGTTCTTTTCAAGGAGCCCGTCTGCTACATTTGAGCCTATAAAACCCGCTCCTCCAGTTATAAGTACTTTCAAATCACCCTCCTTATAACATTTTTAAATTTGTATTATATATTTTTTACCCGCTTATTAAAAATCAACCGTAAACTTCCCGTACCATTTTTTTTAAGCTACTGTTCTTCTATATATTCGTTATTCCTGATGGCGGGAATAGACAGGTCTATATTTCCATATACTTTGATCCTTATTCCTTCTATGTAAAAGACAACTCCCTCTATTTCGGGGATCTCGGTCAGTGTATTTACAATGGAATAAATTATATATTCATCCAGGATCCTGCTGTCCAGGCTCTTTTCTAAAAATTCCTGTGAAAGATCGATCTTGGCTATATTCTCATAAGTCTCTACACCGATCAGCTCGGTACCGGCCGGTACCACCGGGAAATGATATGATTTTGCAGGTCCTTTCAGCAGCTCGGCAGCAGCATTATTGACCGCTGTTTCCGGATTGCCTGCAATTACTGTCCTTTTTTCAGAAACCAGTTTCTTCTCCTCCCCAAGATCCGAAAAATAAAAGTTTAATTCCAGCTTTTGCGGATATGCCTCCTCCTCCGCTCCATTATTTCCCTGACCCTTAAAAAAATCAATTATCCACTGCCATACAGAAGTACTGCCGTTCTCATTATTATCCGGACCCTCATCATCACCGGTCCCGGCAGTATCGGATCCCCCGGTTCCATTTTCATTAGAGACGTCTGCAGTTTCAGAACCCTCAATACTGCCCGATTGGTCCTCACCGGTCTCCGTTGAGTCTGATATTGTTTCTTCACTTTCCCGGTCACCGAAAAGAAAGGAAAACTTATTTTTCCAGAAACCGGGATTGTCGATACTGTAAAAAATAAGAAAACCTGCTGCCGCTATAAGTATTATAATGATTGTAAATTTTAAAATGGGATTTGATCCCTTTTTCCCCATCACTTACTCACTTATAAAATTCAAGTAATAATTTCTCGCCCTTACAAAAAGACTGGGCTTTTCTCTCTGAAGCATCTGAAATACCTTTTCGTCTATTAATTTAGGGTTATTAATGCTTTTTTTGAAAGCTTCTAAAAAGAAACCAATTATATCTTTGTCTTTTTTATCTACTGAATTTATTAATTTTTCCAGATCTTCTTTCTTCTTTTCAATCCTTTTTTTGTTCTCCTCTATATCCTCGTAATCCTTTTTGTTAAGACATCCCCCGCACCAATCAAGGCAGCTTTTATCTACTCCGCTGAATATCAATTTACCGTCCCGGTATTCTATTACCCGGGGATTTACCCTGAATACATTTGTATTGCACCCGGGACACTTTACCTTTATTTCATCAGCAAAAAACTCGATCTCATGTCCGCACTTTGAGCACGGTACTATATTGGTTTTAAAATCTTTTAAAAATGCCGTATTCTGCCCGGGACAGCCGGTTTTTTTTACTGGCATAGTAATCCTTCTATTTAAATAATCAACCAACTAAACATTATATATAACTATGGTAAGCTTTTAAACAAGCAGTTGACCTGAAGGGTTTAATACCATTACCCGACTTTATAAATCCTGACCAGGCTTGCTTCCGGTTGACAGTAGAATCTGAACTGTGAATATTTCCCTTCTCCGAGTCCTCTTGATACATAAAGGATGAATTTTTTAAAATAAAAAAGACCTGAAGCAAATTTTGTCTTTATATTACAACCCGAAACTATTGCCCCTAACAATGGAAATCTGACCTGGCCTCCATGGGTATGCCCGCTGAATATGATATCCGAACCCCTGCGGGCAAGATCGATTATTGAACCGGCATCGGGAGTATGCAGCATCACTATACGCAGTAATCCGCTTTTATTTAACTTATGTATTTTTTCCTTTCTTAACTTGAATACTTCTTTATAGCATTCTTTATAATCGGTTTTTTTCTGTATTTCCGGCTCTCCTACGGAGCTGACATAAGAAAAAGCCACGGCTATGTCAGTTTTTTTAATTATGGGGTCATCAAGTCCTATGATCTCAATATCGCTGACACTGCTGCTTTTTACACTTATTTTTCTTCCTTTATTGATCAAAACCTCTATGCCGATACCGCTCAGCCTTTTTGTTATATAAGAAACATCATTTTCTCTCTCGTATCTTCTTTTTCTCTTAAACATATTTTTTAAAAATTCCGCCACCGTTTTTTTATAGTGATCGTGTACACCCAGAACTGCATATTTCCCGTATTTTGCCTTCAGAGGCGAAAGCATCTTGATAAGATACTCAACGTTTTTATCGCTTTCAAGCATGTCGCCTGTAATTAAAATAAAATCTACATCTAATCTTCTTAAGTTCCTTACAAATTTAAATAATTTTTTCCCCTTGGGATTCTCCCGCAGGTGAAAGTCGGATAGATGAAGTATCGTAAGGATGGGTCTGCTTGATCTATCCCCGGTAGTCTCAACTTTTTGGCCATCTTTTACAAATATATCTATATCTGATAGTTTGAAATTAAATGGCTCATACCTGAATGCGTACAAATATAAAACCGCAATTAAAGCTGCGGCTGCCGTGCATATATAAATGATCCATGCTGTATCCATTTATTTTCTTTCTATAAGACTTCATATTTAAAAATTTATAAGATAATATCATAAATCTTATAGAATTTAACCCTTAAACTGCTGCCGGATAAGCTTTATGTTTTGCGTAAGTACACAGCCGTAATACAGGTTAAAATATTTTTGATCAAGGCGGTGCAATATAAAAAAGAATTGACATAGCAGATATGACATATTAATATTATTAATATGCATATTACTATTAATATTAAACCGACACAATTGATTTAAATAACGGGGTGAATCGAATGGAAAAAGAAAGGACATCAATACTTCTTGATAAAGATATTATGTTAAAACTGAAAAGCCTTGCCAAAATTTCAAATAAATCCACTTCTTTTCTTATAAGAGAGGCAGTCACTGAATATGTGACAAAAAAAACGCCGAATAAAGAAATAGGCATAATTGGAATTGTAAGCAGCAATGACCCTCATTTCGCTGAGAACGATGAAGAATATCTGAATAAAAATTTTGGAAAGGATTAAAAATGCAGATTGTTTTAGACACCAGTGCCGTTATTGGCCTGATGGATAAAAATTATAGAAAACATACGCTGCTGAAAAAAATATTCACAGAAAAAGAGAATGTATTTATTCTGCCTTCCACGACTATTGGTGAGATATGTTACATGTTAAACAGTAGATTTGGAAGTAAAATAGAGCTTGTTTTTCTACAGGAAATCATCAAGTCAAGTTTCCAATTAGAACTGTTAAAAGATATAGACATTATCAGGAGTATAGAAATACTAAAAAAATATGATACTTTAAACATTGGTTATGTCGATGCCTCAATCATAGCCGTAGCCGAACGGCTTAAGGTCAATAAAATCCTTACCCTAGACAGGAAACATTTTGAGGTAGTCGCACCCAGGGGATTTGACTGTTTTGATATACTGATATAGAAAACTTTTAAAACACTCTACTCTTATTTGTTAAACATGGCAATCATAAAAATTTGAAGTAATCAGAGGAAAAAATGGTTTTACTTATTGGCGCGACAGGTTTTTTAGGGCCAGTGGTCCTAAAGAAATTATTGGAAAAAAACTACAGGGTCAGCTGCCTGGTAAGAAAATCTGGCAGCGGAACAAACCTTTCCGAAATAGCCAGGCCGGCAGGCAAAGATATTGAGTTCATTACAGGAACACTGGAAAGCATAAACTCAATAACAGCTGTTTTAAAAAGAGCAAGCAGTGTGATCTATATGATCGACCTGAAACATACACATCTTCTGGAAACATTTTTAAAAACAGCCATACGGACCGGGCCTAAAAGGGTTATTTTTATAAGCTCAACCACAGTTTTGATCCCTCTTGACAGCACGGTCAAGGACCAAAAAATAAATTCGGAAAATCTGATAAAAAAATCCGGCCTGGATTATACTATCCTCCGCCCGTCTATGATATATGGGTCAAAAAACGATACCAATTTCTCAAAAATGATAAAGTTTATAAAAAAGAAAGGCTTTTTTATAACTTTTGGAAGCGGAGATAACCTTATCCAGCCCATATATATAGAAGATGTGGCCAAATCTGTATCAAGCATTATAGATAATAAAAAAACTTATAATAAGACCTATAATATAACCGGCAAAAACGCGTTAAAATACAATGATATGCTGGACATCGTAAAGGAGAAATTAAAAAAGCAGTTTAAAGTAATAAAACTTCCACTGGGGCCTTCCAGGTTTTTGATTTCCATATACGCCTGGATATCCGGAAATCCACTGCTGACTCCCGGTCAGATAGAAAGAATGGGAGTAGACAAGGCATATTCATACCAAAAAGCCAGATCAGATTTTAATTTCTCGCCTACAAGCTTTGAAGACGGTATAGAAAAGTTAATAAAAAAACTGGAGACTTGAAATCAATTTGCACCTCTGCCGGTAATCGCAGCTTTTACTGTGACCAGAAATATTTTTATATCAAGCATCAGTGAAGCATCCTTGATATACAGCTGGTCATACATGACCTTATCCTGTATCGACAGTGCATCTCTTCCGCTTATTTGAGCAAGCCCGGTCACCCCAGGGCGGATTTTATCCACACCTTTTTGCTTCCGCAGTCTTATAAGCAGATCCTGATTATACAATGCCGGTCTGGGACCTACAAAGCTTAAATCGCCCTTTAAGATATTTGCAAGCTGGGGGATTTCATCTATGCTGAACCTTCTCAGAATCGTCCCGACCCTTGTGTTTAGGGTACCCTGGTTTTTTAACCTGTCGGTAGGTATATCCGGAGTACCTTCCTTCATGGTCCTGAATTTGTATATGGTAAAATAACTGCTGTCCAAACCGACTCTCTTCTGTTTAAATATTACCCTTCCGCGGGAATCGATTTTTATCATCATCGGTATGATCATCCAGATGGGTATGAACAGTATTATAAAAATAATTGAAAATATTATATCAAGAGTTCTTTTTGTAATCCTGTAAATCATAAATCAAAAGACCTGCCAGCCAATATTTCTATAACTTGGACCACATTTTCTTCTCATTGAAATTGGGGATGATCTTTTTAAGATCTTTAAATAAATTTTTATAGTCATAGAGCTGGATCTCTTTTTCAATACTAAATAACAGATTTAACATTTTTTCCTTATTGTGCTCTTTTTTATTTTCAGCTGTAAATATTGAGGAGAAATCCGTAGCCTTTAGTTTCTCATTGCTGTCAGCTAATTCTTCTGTAAACTTTTCTCCTTTCCTTACTCCAGAAAAATCGATCTTAATATCTTTTCCGGGTTCCAGACCATAAAGTCTTATCATATTTTTAGCCAGTTCCAAAATACTTATAGGTTTCCCCATATCAAGGACATATACCTCACCGCCGCTGCCCATCACACATGCCTGTATTACCAATTGTGATGCTTCTGTAATGGTCATAAAAAATCTTGCCATCTTTGGATGAGTAACGATAACGGGACCCCCGCTTTCTATTTGTTTACGGAATATGGGTACCACACTGCCTTCGCTTCCGAGTACATTTCCGAACCTTACGATTATAAAACTTGTGCTTTTGACTTTTGACAGCAGCTGTAAGTATTTTTCAGAAAGTAATTTTGATATTCCCATTATATTGCTGGGTTTAACTGCCTTATCCGTAGAAAGCATGACAAACTTCTTGACTCCGCTTGAGATCGATAATTTTGCCAGCGCTCTGGTACCCAGAAAGTTATTTTGGAGTGCGGCTTCAGGGTTTAACTGCATGAGCGGGACATGTTTATAGGCAGCAGCATGAAATACGATCTCAGGTTTATATTTCTTGAACACGCCTTTAATGCTTGAAATGTCCCTTATGTCAGTGACAATGGGTACGGCATGCGGATAGTCAAGCCTTGTGGAAAGTTCCTGTTCTATCAAGAATATATTATTTTCGGAATGGTCCACAAGGATCAGCTTTGATGGTTTAAATTTTATTACCTGCCTGCAAAGTTCGGACCCGATGGACCCGCCCGCACCGGTTATAAGAATCGGCTTTCCTTCAAGCTGGCTCAAAAGCTGGCTGTAATTGATCTCTACCGGCTTTCTGCCCAATATATCTTCTATACGGATATCTCTTAACTGATATAGATGAGCTTTCCCGTCTATTATCTCATACAGAGTAGGAAGAGTCTTACATATCACTCCTTCTTCTTTTGCACTAAAGGTAATATTCTTCCTGACCTCGCCGCTGGCCGAGGGTATGGCTATTATTATTTCATCAACAGCAAGTTTTTTAATAAACTTTTTAATCTCATCGGTTCTGCCAAAGACTTTTATGCCGTGGATCTGGCGCCCGATCTTTGCCTTATCATCATCTAAAAATCCTACCGGAATATATTCGCTGTCCCTCTGTCTTATTATTTCCCTTACTACCAGCTCGCCTGCATTACCGGCGCCGACGATCAAGGTTCTTTTTTTACGGATGTTGATCCTCCCGAACATCATCTCATTAAACATCCTGACTGAAAATCTTGACCCGACTATCAGGATCAGGGTAAGGAGAAAATCTATTATAAGTATACTCTTTGGGAAATACGGCGCCTCTAATACATAAAAAATGATTACCATAATTGCAGAACTCAAGGCCAGCGACTCTACAATGGTAAGAAAATCTCTCAGGCTGGCATATTTCCAGATCTTCCTGTATATGCCGAATAAAATGAAACTTAAAAGCTTTATTGCGATTATTATTAGAATATATTCAATAAAATAAGCGGCATACTCCGTCGGAAGGCCCTCAAGTAATTGCCCTCTTAAAAAAAAAGATATGGTAAATGATGAAAAGAATATGACTATATCAAACAGTACTTGTATTATGTTATTCCTGACTTTTATTAAATCCATTTCAATTTTTACCGTTTACATCTCAATCCAGATTTTCCAAATAATCTTTACCTACTATTACGACTATATCCGTATCTTCCCCATATTCTTCTTCAAAAATGTCTGCCGGCATTTCTTCCATCTCGTAACTTGAAAATATTATCGCAAATTGATCCGCCTTATTTTTATTTTCCTTGGTATAGTATATTACAGTTTTTTCATAATTATAACTATCTGCATTGTAAAGTCCCAGTATTTTAAATCCGTAATCTTTTAAATAATCCCTTATTTTCCCCGCGGATCCGCTTATGCCGCTGCCGTTTGAAATCTTAACAAGTGTCTGGGCGATCAAGCTTTTATTTGCCACCTTTCCGATATCCACATTTACTTCCAGCGGAATCACTCCCTTTTCAGAAAACCAGGAAACTCCTTCATATACCATATCATATTGTAATGTAAATCTTCCGGGCACATCAGGTGCCTTAATATTAATATCCACTGTTGTTTCTCCATTATGGGAAACATCTTCCAAAATCAGCCCCCTGTCACCGTCCCAGATCACTACCTCACCCGTATCCCTGTTTATCCAGTGAGTTCCCAGACGCATTTTATTGGTACCTTCGCTGCTCCACAACAAAAACCCGTTGTTTCTTACTGTGACCTGTGTCTCAAATTCCTGGCCGGGTTCCAGATAATTCGGTGTGGAACCACCGTCATCATATTGGGCAGAATAAGATATATCCACAGTTATAAAATTTTCCAGAGTCGGTACTCCCTGGAAAGAAAACCAGGTCACGCCCTCATGTACCAGATCGATCTGCAGGATGTATTCACCGGGTTCTTGCGGAGATTTTACATCAAGGTCAAATACTGCCTCATCACCTGCATTTATGCCGTCTTTGTTTATAATACTTCTTTTACCGTCAAAAACTACTACTTCCCTGCTGTTAAAATCTATCCAGTGATAGCCGAGATAGACCGGACTGTCTCCGTTCCTGTTCCAGGTCAAAGTTCCGGTATTTTTCACACTGACCTTAAATCCATACTCGGTTCCTACAGCCATCGAATCCGGTATTTCATCGATCTCTGTATATTCCGCGTTATATCTGCTCGCCGGTTCCCCGCTTATGATCCTTTGCCACATTGCTCTTGCTTCTTTAATATCCGGGATCTGAACACTTATGGTACTTTCATTTATCCAATCGGAGCGAGAAGGTATGATAGAAGTCTCAAAATTTTCCGAACTGAAAGACAGGGCAGCTTTTGAATAGCTCAAGATAGTCAAAACATCCAGATCCGTTCTTGTGTTTTCCACTAAAATATTAAAATAATATGGAATACTGGATATATATTTTACATCCAGTTTTTGCCTTAACAGTTCCTTGAACAGCTGCTGCTGACGCTGGATCCTTCCAATATCCCCAAGTTCCGTTGACCTGCTTCTCGTATATGACAGTGCCTGCTCTCCGGTCAAATGGTGGTTGCCGGATGAAAAGTTTGCGCCGCTTTTAGGATCGACAAGAGGCCTTTCTATTGTGATATCAACACCGCCAAGAGCGTCTATCAGTTGTATGAATCCTTCAAAATCCAGAGTCACATAATGGTTTATTTCTGCTTCCAGAAAAGAACTTATCGTCTTTATCATAAGTTCTTCTCCGCCGTATGCATAAGCAGCATTTATTTTATCCTCTCCGTGACCGGGTATCTCTACCAGGGTATCCCTGGGTATGGAAAGGAGGCTTCCCGTTAATTCTTCGGGATCCAGATGAAGCAGCATTATTATATCGGCTCTGCCCCTGTCATTTACAGTATCCCTGGTGTCCAGGCCTAATATAAGGATGGTAACCGGTTCCTGCGGAGATTCAATAGGAGTGAGCATGTTTTCAACTTCTGATGTCACACTCGAATTTATGGTCTTATTTACTGAATTAATATAAAGAAATATACCGCCTGTACCCAGACATCCGATAATAATTATAGAAGATAAAACTATTATTATTATTCTTAAATATAAAGGTAATTTTTTAAATCTGCTTTTACTTTTATTTTTTTTAACCTTATTTTTTACTTTTCTTTTATTTTTTTCCATCCGTACCGCTTTAAATATCAAATCTTACGATAAAATCCCATTTTTAAAAAACAGCTGCCGCCGCGTCAGCTGACCTTTTTAATATCTGCACCAAGACTGCGTAATTTTTCTTCAAAATCTTCATAACCCCTCTGGATATGATATATATTGCTTATTTCTGTAGACCCTTCTGCCGCAAGTGCTGCAAGGACCATGGCGGCTCCGGCGCGAAGATCAAATGACGTGACCGGTGCTCCTGACAGTTTTTTAACTCCGTTGATAACAGCGTGATGCCCATCAATCTTAATGTTGGCTCCCATTCTGTTCAATTCATCGACATACATAAACCTGTTTTCAAATACATTTTCAGTTACTATGGATACTCCGGGGACGACGGAAAGAAGAACTGTGATTATAGGCTGGAGGTCCGTAGGAAAACCGGGATACGGTAAAGTGCTGATGTTTGTAGGTCTGTATGGTTTTTGAGGTGAATCTACCCTTATATTATTCTCATCAATAATGGAAATATTTACACCGATTTCTTTTAACTTGGAATAAAACGTCTCCAGATTCTCCCGTCTTGCATTTTCAATCACCACCCCATCGCCGCTTATGCTTGCTGCGGTCATAAAAGTACCCGCTTCAATACTGTCAGGCATGACCTCGTAATCCGTTCCGTTCAGGCTTTTGACCCCGTTTATTACAATACAGCCGGTCCCTGCTCCCTGTATATCCGCCCCCATAGAGTTCAAGAAATTTGCGAGGTCCACTATTTCATACTCTCTGGCTGCGTTATTGACCACTGTCTTTCCACTGGCCAGGCATCCCGCCATTATTATGTTCTCAGTGGCTCCCCTGGAAGGGAAATCCAGATTTACGATGGTGCCTGAAAGCTTTGACCCGGCTTTACTGCCGTTGACCCGGCAGTTAATATACCCGTGTTCAACGGAATATTTCGCCCCCATATCTTCAAACCCTTTAAGGTGCAGGTCTATCTGTCTTGATCCAATATTACAGCCGCCCGGAATGGCGACCTTGACCCTGCCGAATTTGGCCAGTAGCGGCCCTGCAACCAGTATTGAAGCCCTCATCTTTCTTACGATTTCATAAGGTGCTTCATAGCTGTCAATAGTCCCGGGATCGATTACAATTATCTTGTTTTCTGCATCTATATCTACCCCGGCACCAAGTGTCCTGAGCACTTCTATCATAATATTGACATCTTCGATACCCGGTATATTTCTAAGCGTAGTTTTACTATCAGCCAGTATTGATGCTGCTATTAATTTCAAAGCAGAATTCTTGGCCCCGCTTATTTTGACTTTCCCGGAGAGAGTCTTTCCTCCATTTACAATCAACTTTTCCATAAAAATCAATAAAAATAATTTCTCTAATAAAAAAGTACAGGATATTATAACAAATAAAGGTGATTTACAAAACCAAAGCTGTCTTGTGCCCGAACTGGTGACGGCTTGAATTTTTTGGTTAAAAATCAAGCCTTATTGATTCAACCCCTGCTTCACCGAGCAGCTCCAGGGCAAGCGGATCCGGGTAATCTTCAAAATAATATATCTTTTTAATCCCGCAGTTTATTATCATTTTTGCACAGAGTACACAGGGCTGTGTAGTGGAGTAGATCGCTGCGTCTCTTATTTGTACTCCGTGATAAGAAGCCTGAAGAATGGCATTCTGCTCGGCATGCAGTCCGCGGCAGATCTCATGCCTTTCACCGGATGGCACCCCTAGCTCTTCCCTCAAACATGACCCTATATCCAGGCAATTCTTTACCCTCATAGGAGCACCGTTATAGCCGGTTGTAAGTATCCTTTTGTCCTTTACGATTATAGCTCCCACTTTTCTTCTAAGACATGTAGATCTTGTAGCTACCTGCCTTGTAATCGATGCAAAGTATTCATCCCAGGTCGGGCGCGTAATCACCATTTTCTTAATATATATGTCTTTAAATTTATAATAATCAGTATTCAGTCCTGCCTTAAACAGTACTCTCTATAAAAAATATAGTAAGTCTTATTTGGTAAAATGCCAAGTATTTTATATAAACAAAAGAGCATAGGACCTGCATTGATTTCTTTTATAAAAGAAAATATTATATACTGAAAACCGGTAACTTTTTATTTTCTTATGTCTACAATAAAAATTAATGACCAAAATAAAATCGGCAAAACTACCATAAGAAAAATTGCGAAAGTAATAACAGAAGGGAAAATAGCCATCCTGCCTGCCGGTACCATCTATGGCTTAAGCTGCAGATATGACAGAAAAGGATCAATTGAAAAAATATTTAGAATAAAAAAAAGAAGCAAAGATCTGCCTCTCATAATACTTATTGCCGGTAAAGACGACCTTGGAAACCTGGCGCGGGATATAAACCAGGCTGCAAAAAAATTAATAAAAAAATTCTGGGATATCAAAGACCCGCGACCCCTTACATTGATTTTAAAAAGGAACAGCTCCGTAAAAGATTTTATGACCAGCAGCAGCCCCAATATCGCTGTAAGGCTGGCAGGCTCTGCATTCTTGAGAGATATAATAAGCATCTGCGGCCCTATTGTGTCCACCAGTGCCACTATTTCCGGAACAAAAAGCTGCCCGGTAAAAATAGAGGAAATCCCTGAAGAAATAAAAAAACAGGTGGACCTGGTAGTAGAATGCTCTTCTTCCCTGACCGGAACCGAATCGACCATCATTGACGTGACCGGCCGGACCCCGGCCCTGGTAAGAGAAGGAGCAATAGATTTTAAAGATATTTTTTAAATAATAAATACCAATAAACTTTTGATTATCCGTTTAATTGGAATATAATATTACAGAGTTCCGTGTTTTATTATTATGTTTAGCATACCCTGTCAAGTTATAAGAAGATTGGATGTATTATGAAAATAATCATAGGTTCGGACCATGCCGGATTCAATTATAAATCTAAAATAATCGGATTTATAAAATCTATGGGACACGCGGTACACGATATAGGGACCGAAAGCAGTGAAAGTGTGGATTACCCGGATTTTGCGGAAAAGGGTGCAAAAACCGTAGCCTGCGGAGAAGCCGATATTGGAATATTTATATGCAGCAGCGGGATCGGGATGGATATAGTTGCAAATAAAATAAAAGGAATCAGATCTGCTGTCTGCTGGAATACTGATACTGCAGCGCTTGCCCGCGATCACAACCATGCAAATGTGTTATGTCTGGGAGAAAAATTTCTAACGCTGGATGAATGTCTCCAAATAACAAAAGTCTTTATAAACACACCTGAAAGCAACGAGGAACGTCATAAAAGAAGGGTCAAAAAAATAAGTGATATTGAAGAAAGGAGCCAGATCTGCAATGGCTGAATCGAAAAAACATGAAAACCACACTCTGAGCAGAGATATAGATATAGAGATAAAAGAGATAATAAAAAAAGAATTAGAGCGGCAGAAGGATCAGCTGATCCTGATAGCTTCCGAGAATTTCACTTCCCAGGAAGTTTTAAGGACTATGGGCTCTGTGCCTACAAATAAGTACGCAGAAGGCTACCCCGGGTTCAGGTATTATGAAGGCTGCAGCAACATGGACAAAATCGAGCAATTGGCCATAGACAGGGCCAACAAACTATTCGGTTCCGATTACAGCAATGTTCAGCCCCACAGCGGCGTGAGTGCCAACCTGGCAGTTTTTCTGGGTGTCTTGAACTGCGGAGACAGGATACTGAGTATGAGCCTTAAAGACGGCGGTCACCTCTCTCATGGACATAAACAAAACTTGAGCGGCAGATATTATGAAATACATACTTATACCGTAGATCCGGAAACTGAAATGTTAGATTATGGAAATATCAGAAAACTGGCAAAAAATGTTAGGCCCAAACTCATAATTGCAGGAGCAAGTTCTTACTCAAGATCAATTGATTTCAAAAGCTTTAGAGAAATAGCCGATGAAGTAGGTGCATACCTGATGGCTGACACAGCGCATATCGCCGGACTCATGGTAAGCGGTTACCATCAAAACTCTGTAAATGTAGCAGACTTTACTACCGCCACCACACATAAGACTTTAAGGGGACCAAGGGGCGGGCTGGTCATTGCAGATAAGAAATATGCCGGACTTATAAATAAATCGGTTTTCCCGGGTGTACAGGGAGGCCCCCAGATGCATATTATAGCTGCCAAAGCAGTAGCTTTCTGGGAAGCCCTGCAGGATTCGTTCAAGGATTACGGGAGGCGTATTATTGAAAATTCGAAAGCCCTGTGTGATTATATGAAGAATGAAGGCTTTAGAATTGTATCAGGCGGTACCGATAACCATTTATTCCTGATCGATTTGACCGACAAGAAACTGACCGGCCGGGATGCAGCAGAAACATTAAGCTCCATCGGGATAATAACCAATAAAAATGTGATTCCTTTTGATAAATTAAAACCCACGGTAACCAGCGGTATAAGGATCGGAACACCGGCAGTAACTACGCAGGGAATGGGTACCGGCGAGATGTATAAAATAGGAGAACTGATCTCATTTACTCTTAAAAACAGAAAAAACAGCACAAAACTTAAAGAAATCAGTAAAAAAGTTAAAGATCTTGCCGGAGATTTTCCGGTTTATACCGCAGAATAAAATTGTCAGTGGCTTCTTACAATATCTTTTACCTTCATAAGCCTTACTGTATTTGAACGCTCATTTTCTTCAAGTTTCATGGTTATAAATCTTATGGTCTCATCCAATCCCGGGATCAATTTATGCTCCAGGGCGTTGACTCTTCTCCTGGTCTCTTCGATCTCCCTGGCCATAAGCTGGACTGCTTTTTCTTTTTCTGCCAGATTAAGGAGGCTTTCTATAGACTTATCAAACTCATTAAGAGCAATATCCATTTCCCCGGAGGTGTTAATATATCCATACGGGATAATACCGCCGCTTACCTTCCGGGAATAAACCGGTACATGAACACTCATAACATTTCTCCGGCTTATTGAAACCGAGATCTTTTTTACCGGAAGCAGCAATTCCTGCTCTATCTGGGACGGACCTGCTGCTGCTTTTGCAATCACAAATCTCCCCAGTATAGATTGAAATTCCTTTTCTATAGTCAACCTGAGCTCTTTGACCTCATCGATTATGGCAAGCAGCTGCCTCATAAGTTCGTCTCTTTTGTCTTTAAGGAGCTTGTGCCCTCTTCGGGCCAGATTTAACCTCTTCTTTAAGCGAAGAAGTTCCATTCTGGTCGCATTAACACCAATAAGCATTTAATCACTCTTATATTGTTCTTTTTCTTTTTTAAATTTTGCCAGATACCTGTCCAGGTATTCGGTTCTGATTCTTTTTAATTCTTCCCTTGGAAATATCGATAGCAGCTTCCACCCCAGATCAAGTGTCTGGGTTATACTTCTATTTTCATATTCACCCTGGGAAATATATTCATTTTCAAAATTCTCGGCAAATTTAAGATACAGTCTGTCCATATCGGTCAGTGCCGCTTCTCCAAGTATGGTCGCGAGTTCCTCTACTTCTTTTCCCCTTGCATATGCCGCATACAATTGATTAAACATATCTGCATGGTCTTCTCTTGTCTTTCCCTTGCCGATCCCTTTGTCTTTAAGTCTTGAAAGAGATGGCAGTACATCAACAGGAGGAGATAATCTTTTCTTGTGAAGCGATCTTGACAGTATGATCTGGCCTTCAGTTATATAACCCGTAAGATCCGGAATGGGATGCGTCTTATCATCTTCCGGCATGGTGAGTATCGGGATCTGGGTTATCGAGCCTTTTTTCCCCTTGATCCTGCCGGCTCTCTCATAAATAGTAGCCAGGTCAGTATATAGATATCCGGGATAACCCCTTCTTCCCGGTATCTCTTTTCTGGCAGCAGATACTTCTTTTAAGGCTTCGCAGTAGTTGGTCATATCGGTCAGGATCACCAGCACATGCATATCCTTCTCAAAAGCAAGATATTCGGCACAGGTAAGCCCGACCCTGGGAGTTGCAATTCTCTCAATCGCCGGATCATCGGCAAGGTTTAATATCATAACCGCTCTGTTTATGGCGCCGGTTTTTTTAAAATCACTAATAAAATATTCTGATTCTTCAAAGGTGATCCCAATAGCAATAAAGACTACGGCAAATTCTTCTTTTTTCCCCAGCACTGTGGCCTGTCTTGCGATCTGGGCCGCTATCCGGTTATGGGGAAGTCCGGATCCGGAAAATATGGGAAGCTTTTGTCCTCTTACCAGGGTGTTTAAGCCATCTAAAGATGATATACCGGTTTGAATAAACTCATCGGGATAATCCCTGGCATAAGGATTAATAGGGGAACCATTTATATCCAGGCTTTTTTCAGGAATGATTTTATCTTTTACGGTCTTTGGCTTGCCCAGACCGGTAAAGACTTTACCCAGTATATCGGGAGAAAGGTACATATGCGTACCCCTTCCTAAAAAACTCACCCTTGTTTCTTTAGAATCTATTCCGGATGTACCTTCAAATACCTGTACCAGGGCACTATCTCTGTCAACTTCAAGCACTATCCCGCTTCTGATGCTCCCGTCATCAAGCTTTATATCGACCAGTTCCTCATACTTGACTCCTTCAACACCTTCTACGTGAAGCAGGGGTCCTGATATATTGGAAATACTTTTATATTCTTTTAACATGCTTACACCTCTGTTATTAAAGAAAGTTCTTTATCTATATCTTCTTTGATTTTATCAATACTCCCTATATCTTCTTTTTTAATATATTTCATCCTGGCTATTTTTTCCTTGACTGCCATATTCTCTATACCTTTAATATCAGCATTTAATTTCAGATAACCGGCTGCCTGATTGTAAAAATAAATGATCGTATCTATCATCTTATACTGCTTTTCTATTGATGAATAAGTATCTGCTTCATGATAGGCGATCTGGTGAAGAAAGTCCTCCCTCAGTATCCTGGCAGTAAGCAGGATCAATCTGTCGGAACCCGACAGGGCATCTACTCCCACCAGGCGTACGATCTCTTCCAGCTCCGATTCTTTTTCAAGGATCCTCATTGCTTCTGCCTGCAGGTCAAAATAATCTTCCTTGATATTTTTAGTGATGTAATCTTTTATATTGTCTATATAAAGTGAGTAAGAGTTCAGCCATGATATTGCAGGGAAATGCCTGCTGTAGGCAAGCCGGGCTTCAAGAGACCAAAAAACTTTTACTACCCTTAAAGTAGCCTGTACAACCGGATCAGAAAGGTCGCCTCCCGGGGGAGATACGGCACCAATAACCGAAAGAGCGCCGAATCTGCTGCCGTCACCCGACAGACACTTCACCATACCTGCTCTTTCATAAAATGAAGCAAGTCTTGCTCCCAGATACGCCGGATATCCCTCTTCTCCCGGCATCTCTTCCAGTCTGCCGGAAATCTCTCTCATTGCTTCTGCCCATCTTGAAGTCGAATCTGCCATCAGTGCTACGGAATACCCCATATCCCTGAAATATTCAGCAATAGTTATACCGGTATAAACGGATGTCTCTCTGGCCGCAACAGGCATATTTGAGGTATTGGCAATAAGTACGGTTCTTCTCATCAAAGGGACCCCGGACTTGGGATCGATCAATTCCGGGAATTCCATAAGGACATCCGTCATCTCGTTTCCTCTTTCACCGCATCCCACATAAACGATTATTTCCGCATTGATCCACTTTGCCAGCTGATGCTGTATAACGGTTTTACCCGAGCCAAACGGGCCCGGAACACATGCGGTACCGCCCTTGGCAATGGGGAAGAACATATCTATTACTCTCTGACCGGTAAAAAGTGGCATATCCGGGCTTATTTTATTCAAGTACGGCCTTGGCTTCCTGACCGGCCACCTCTGCATCATGGTCACCTTCCTGCTTCCTTCCTTACTCTTGATAACTGCTATGGTATCCGTAACCGTAAACTCGCCTTTTTCAACTGATTTGATCTCTCCGCTTATTCCGGGAGGGACCATAATATAATGTTTTACTATTTCCGTTTCATTGACAAAGCCCAGAAAATCCCCGCCGCTGACCTTATCACCTTTTTTTACCATCGGCTTAAATTTCCACTTCCGGTCCCTGTTTAATGCAGGTTCAGAAATACCCCTGGGAATAAAATCCCCGGTCTTTCTATATATTTCATCAAGAGGTCTTTGAATTCCGTCATAAATAGACTGTATGACACCTGGTCCCAGTTCTACTGTCAGGGGCTCACCTGCCGGATATACCGGTTCTCCGACACCAATGCCTCCTGTTTCTTCATAAACCTGTATGGAAGCAAGGTCTTCTCTTAACTCTATTATCTCACCCATCAATTTCTTATCGGAAACATAGACAACATCAAACATCTTTGAACCAAACATTTTTTCAGCCACGACCAGTGGCCCTGCTACCTTTACGATTTTCCCCGGTTTATTCACTTATCCACTCCTTTTTTCCGACATTATATCCACACCGACTGCTTTTATTATTGCTCTTCTTAAATTACTGACTGCATAATTATTTCTTTCCCCCAGTCCCGGAATTACCACTATCGAGGGTACCATCTCATCTACGTATCCCCTGATCAGCCGGTCCAACTTTAACGCGATAGTCTCTGTCATAAAGATTATCCCGTAACCTTCTTTTACCAGCTCTTTTAATTTCTTTTCTACTTCAGCGGTATCCTTCATATCAGCAGTTACAGGAAAAACATCAATACCTGCTGCCTTAAATATCAGCATAATGTCACTTTCGCCAAATGCGGCGATCCTGGTATCCATTTAAACTCCTACCCTGCTTATTACCTTGCTGTTATCAATGTCATAAACAATACCGGTAAATATGATATTCAAATAACCCAGTTCCATCTTTTTCAGTAGAAAGAATTGGAAGATCTTCTCCAGATTTGAAACTGAGTACTTCACGGAATCAAAAAAATCGATGTAAAAAAGATCCTCATTTTTCTCAAAATCAGAAAAAGTACCCTCATGCTGCAGTGCACGGGCTCCCTTGATCATTATATCTGCATACTCTGTCCGTCCTATTTCCTTTATAAAAAAGTCCAGGCTCTCGTCTTTAAATCCTGCCATCAAGTCCTTCGGCAGAAATCCATTTTCATGCAGGAAATAATCAAAATCCAAATCCTCTTCCAGGTGCTTGTTCCTAAAAATATTCTTAATATTCAGTATATCTATAATATGCCTTAAATAATCTGCGATCATTCTGCTCTTCAGACCATTGACAGACTTTAAAATCTCTTTTAAATAAAATTTCTCAAGCTCCAGTTCCAAAAGCCTGTAATCATTTTGCTTTTTTGCCAGCTCTACAGCAAACCTTAGTATCCCGGAAACCGTAGAGTCGATTTCTTCATAATTTTCAGCCACAGCTGCATCCTTTAGTTCTTCATAGGAATGAAACAGGGGGATAAAAAGGTCACCCAGATCCATATCGGCAATGATCGATTTAACGATCACCTTTAAGTTATGTATATTTTGTTCAAGAAAAAGTAGATCTTTTAACGGCTGATGCTTTGGCTTCAATCTCTCACCCAAAAATCCTACAATATCTTTATATTGCTCTACTATAATACTTTCAAAGCTTTTGGATCTCTCTAAATCATTTATATATCTGGAATAAACCGAATCTCTTAATACTGAAATAAATTCTTCCGTGCTTTTGGATTTCAGCATTCTTTCAATTTTATCCCTCCCTAGGAATTCAATTTCCCTTGTCTTAAGTTCTGCACATGTAAAAAGATAATAGCTGTCATCAGCGATATCATAATCAAGAAACATAAATTCTTACTTCTCCTTACCAAATAAATAAATAGCCGTCTCCATCCTGATATCATCAATATTTGAATCTACCAGACTGTCAGCTGTTATATTGTATTGTGCTTTTCCTTTTACTATCTTAATGCCTTTTTTAAAATCCGGCTTTACGTTTGCCTTTTTTAAATCCGCAATAGATTCGATCATCTTGCTGTCAATATTTTTTTCCTCGCTCCCGATCTGGTAGCAGCCGTCTTTCACATTTAAGGTTTTAAAGGTATTTTTTATAAACCTCTCGTACTGCTTTTTGTCCAGACTTGAAAGTCTCTCTTTTGCCTTTGCGATGACTTCATCGATCAGACCGATTTTATATATAATCATTTTCTGATCTAATTCTGTTCTGGCTTTGATCACTTCAACATCAAAAACCTCTTTATATTTTTTCTGTGCCTTAAGCTTCCCGTCCTGGTTGATCTCTTTTGCCTTATTTTCTGCTTCTTCTACTATTGCCGACGCCTTTTTTCTGGCTTCATCCAGTATCTTTTCTCTTTCCACCGTTGTATCTTCCAGGATCTTTTTGGAAACATTGTCTAACTCTGCCATATACCGTTCACCTGTTAAAATTCAATTGAATTATTAAGGAAGAATGTTATAAGTAGTCCCAGTACAGCATAAGTTTCCACCATAGCAGCAAAAATAACTCCCTTCATTGCTTCCCTGGGTCTTTTTGCCACCAGACTCACTCCTGCGGCACATACCTTCCCCTGATATATACCTGAAAGCAGACCGGTAAATGCGACGGGCAGTGCAGCAAAGAATAATTGCATACCCTGGGTCAAAGTCGCCACCCTGGCAATATTTCCGATAATAAGAAATGCAGCGACAAATCCATAGAATCCCTGTGTGCCCGGAAGCACTACAAGTAAAAACAGCCTTCCAAACTTTGTAGGATCTTCTGAAAGAACTCCTGCGGCAGCCCTTCCAGGATAACCAATCCCTACAATTGAACCGATTCCGGCCATAATAATCGCCAGCCCTGCACCAAATGTTGCCATTATTACACCAAGTGATAAATCTGACATTTTTCCTCCTATTGCTTTATTCGACTATTGTTATATATTTATGTTCATCTCTTAAAGTCCTTATCGGCCTTCCTCCGCCCAAATAGAATTTGGGGAAGAATTCAACATATTGAAGCCTCAGCGTATGAACAAAACCTCCAAGTATATTGATCCCTATGTTGAATATATGCCCGAATATAAGGACTATGATCAATAATACAATACCGGCATATGGAATCGATAGAAACTGAAATGCTATTTTATTTATTGCTACTCCGATCCCTGCCGTGACCAATCCCAGAGCCATCAGTCTTATATATGATAGAAAATCACCTAAAAATGAAGTAAGTCCATTTACTATGGTCAGATTTAAAAAACCCATAAATATTCTAAATCCCCAGCTTTTTTCTTCCCGGGCGCTGAAAAATATAATAGTCACGGCACCGGCAAGTATGGGCCAGATCAAGATCTTTGATATGCTGCCGGAGAAAATCGGCTGGGAGACCAGCTGCATATTTACCGCCATCTGGGATGAAAGAAGAATCATTATCAGCGGCAGGATCATAATTATCCACGGAAGCCCGTCAAAGAACGCACCCTGCCAATCTTTTCGTTTCAGGCAGTCGAAAAACTTTATAAAAAGACCAAAAATAACATGAATGACTCCGAGGGCCAGGGCTAACCTGAAAAAGTTCATGGATCCCTGATTGGAATTAATAGGATCTCCCAGAATTGCTATTTTGTTAAAAAACTCGCCGATGCCCAGATACCTGGGCAGGTCACCAAACCAGCCGTTAAACAGAATCCCTGCAAATATGGTAAAAATCGCCCCGATAAAGATCAGCATAAGAAATTTTTTTGCATTCCTCATCCTAAAAGCGAAAATAAGGGCAAATATTGCCAGTATGAATCCGTAACCTGCGTCAGTCAGGCAGAGGCCGAAAAATATTGCAAAGAACAGGGCGACAAAAGGAGTGGGGTCTATCTCAAAATATCTGGGGACTCCGTAAAGGTCCACCACTATCTCAAACGGCCTGAAAAGCGGTTTATTCTCTAAAATAACCGGTATGCTCTCGTCTTTATCCGGTTTTACTTCCACTACTTTTGTAGATTTAAAACTCTTGATTATACTAGTTGCCTCTTTCTTGTCTGATTTCTTTACCCATGCGGTATGGAAAGAAACATAATCCGTCGAAAATCCGGATTCTATTGCTTTTTGGATCTCCAGATTATTTTCGACGTAGTCAAGATAAACCGTTAAGGGTTTTTCGTACTCGTCAGTTATCTTTTTTATTTCGGCCAGCATTCTTTTCTTTCTCTTCCTGTTCTGGTCCATACTCTTTTTGATTGTATTAAGATTTTCTTCTATTGTGCCCTTACAGCCGGCCAGTTCCGGTTCTTCAAAGGATATGCTGCTTAAATACTCTTCCGCATCTTTCCTGTACTGATTATGGTAAGCCAAAACGACGTAGCTGATGTCCCCGTCTTTGTGTAATCTCTCACAGGATATTTTCTTCTCATCCAGCTTGCCTACGATTTCTGCAAAATCGCATTTTTCGCATCTTACGATACCCAGTTTCAAGGTATAAGTATCACCCGCTGCCATATCTTCGATCCTGCCTTTGTAGCAGGACCACTTACTCAGCTCGCGGACCCTCGGCTCCATATCAGCGATCTTTGAGTCCAGGCTCTCTATTTCATTTTTAATGTCCAAAACACTGTCTACTATTTGTTCAAAATTAATATTTTCCAAAATCTTATCGTACTCACTTCTCCTGACCACCAGTTTTCCTACTTTTGAGGCGATCTTCTTTAATTTTTCACTTTTGGAATAATTGAGGATATCCAGAGCCCTCTTGACCTTGGTATTATATACCGGAGCGGTATCTGAAATCGGTATATCCAGCTCTACCTTTTCCGTATACGGCTGTACTTCAATAGTCAGCGGGGTCTTTTGTAATTTCTTAAGAACGGCTTCAGTGTCAGACTTATGTGAAATAATAAAAAGTTTAATTAATTTAGCAACTGCCATTAACCAATAATCCTCTGAACGATTTTTTCTATTGCTTTCTTCTGGTTGGTTTCCGAAATATTCTTTATTTCCACCAACCTGCCTTTATAATCTTTCTCCAGTTTTTCAGCTTCCCCTGATGCATTGCTTTTTGCCTCATTTTCAGCTTCCAAAGACGCAGCTTTCGCTTCTTTTTCGGCTTCCTTTAGGATTTCAGTGGCTTTCCTGTAGGCTTCTTCTATGATCTCTTTGGATTTCTTCTTGGATGAGGCTATGGCCTTTTCTGCCTTCTTCTCAGACTTTTTTATTTGACTGATTATATTATTAATCATCTTAAAAAAAATTAAAAAACTTGTAGTATTATAACAACAAGACCGGGTGTGTCAATAAAATCAGTTACTTAAAATATATCCTGTTAAAATATCTTCTCTATGGCCAGATTAAGGTAGTAACCCATGATAAGATCTATCAGCGAATAGCCGGATTCCTGTTTAATGACATTGGGTTCGCCTTCGATTCCGCCCAGCTTTGCTGCTGCATCTATTGCATCCTTGTAATTTCCTATTTCATCAATAAGACCCAGGTCCAGCGCTTCTGTCCCTAAAAAGACCCACCCTGTCGCAAGCTTCCTTACCTCGCCTATTTTCATATCCCTTGAATCCGCTACATCGGAAATAAACTGCTCATAGACTTCTTTAAGCTGCGCCTCAAGCATCCTTGTTTCTTCTTCGGTAATCGGCCTGTCAGGGCTTCCCACATCCTTAAATTCTCCCTGCTTTATGGTTGTATATTTTATTCCCAGCTGTTCAAATAGGCCCTCGTAATTAGGGATCTGCGTTATCACTCCGATGCTTCCAACCGAAGAAGATCTGTTGGCTATTATTCTGTCGGCAGCCGAAGATATATAATACGCTCCGGAAGCGCAGACTTCGCTGACCGATACCACGACCGGCTTTTCTCCCTTTTTTACCTCTTCATATATTTCCTGGGAAGCAGCGGCGCTTCCACCGGGACTGTTGACTCTGATAAGAATCGCTTTTACACTCGGATTATTTTCAGCTTCATCCAGCTGGCTCATTATTTCTTCAGGAGTGACCGTTTCCTCCATAAACAGGCCCGAGTATCTTTCGGCCGATATTACTCCCTCCAGGCGTATCTCATAGATTGAATCACCCATTGCATAAGAGGTCCCGCCCAGACCGCCGCTCAGCAGTCCTGCAATATAACATCCTCCTGAAAATAAGAGAAGTACAAAAATACATAGGAAAGTAATTCCTACAATCTTGCCTGCACTCCATCCGGCCAAAATAAAACCTCCTATAAATTATAAAAGTCTTCTATCGTTTTATTTTAACAGCAATGGGTTAATTATAGAATATTTTTTAGATATCTAAGCAATAAACTCTCCAGGTAAAAGCTACCTTGCCCAGTTTAGAAATGGGATTTACAATATCCAGATTTATATCTGCAAGCTGTGAACCTGAAGCATGCCTGAACCCGAGGTCAACCGCGTCCCTGTTGATCTTAGAATATACTTTTGACTCTATTCCGGCTCTCCTGTATTCTTTTTTAACTCCCAGCAGCAGGGATCGCAACCTCGTAAATCCTTTTGTTTTTAATTTCTTCTTAATTAGGTTGTAGATCTTGATATCTCTGATTAAGTCTTTTCTACTGAAGAAGCGTTTTGAGGGCTTGTGCATATGCCCGCTGTCAAAATTATAGATTATCTCATTTATGTCAGGGATATTTACCGATATTCCTATGGACTCGCCGTTTTTTTCTATCATAAATATCAAGTCTTCTATCGATATGGCTTTTATGCCCATTGCTATATAACTAAATTCCGCATCAGTCAGCCTGACCTGCTGGGGATGATTATCAGTGTCCCAGAGATCGTTATAAAGCTCTTTAATCCTTCTTATCTCATTTTTGTAATCACCAAAATCAGCACATCTTATATTTACTTCATCAAGGTTCCTGCCTGTCTTCTTAGAGATCTTATCCAGGACTCTTTCAACCCTTTCCATATAATTTCTGGAAATAACACTGTCGGTGATCACGCTGTACCAGTCATTTTCCTTTTTAAAGCCGTATCCTTCAAAAAAATCCTTGTAATACGGCGCATTATACGGCTCCATAAAATATGGCATGTTTTCAAACCCGTCTATAAGAAGCCCGACTTCCCCTCCTGCATTGAACTTTGCGGGGCCTATTATCTTACTGCACCCGCATTCCTTAAGATTTTCAATTGCACTGTCTATCAGCATCCCTGCCGCATCTTTATTTTCAACAGATTCAAACAAACCGAACCATCCAAAGTTATCATTATATTTCTCGTTATAGTTATAGTCTATAAAGGACATTATTCTTCCCACGGGCCCATCACCGTCATAGGCAATGAAGAATTTGATCTGTGCATGGTCAAAAAAGGGATTTCTGCCGATTAGTCCCGGCAGCCTGAAAGATGTCGGGTTCAGTGATTCGACTTCCTGGATAAACAGGGGGTATACTTTTTTTGACTTGCCACTTGCGTACCAGTCTATAAAGTAAGGGATGATTACAAATTCTTTTAATTTGTTTAAGTTTAAGCTGTTAAATGAACCGGGCTTGTATTCACCAAGTTCCTTTATATGAAATCTCGGCATGTTTATACTATTGGATTCTCCTTATTGTAAATAGGGGTAATTATAATCTATATTGCGGGGCTTCTCAACTAATAAAGGAGATAATTTTAGCGGTTATTAAATACAGAATGATGAAAAGTTTTCTGCTTCTTTGTTTTAGAAGCAAGGGAGTAATTATAGAATAACTTTAGATGATTTATAAAATTATAATAAGTGATAAAATAAACTATTAATTATATCCCCTTTATACCAAGATCACCCAAGTATCCCATAATGAACGAAATTAATTACACTATATAATTTATTATAGATACTAATTTAAGTTGCCCTATCATCATATTTTAAATTCTTTAACTGTTAAGAACTTATCGAGATAAATAAAAATAATTGCAACTTTACCTTTATAATAATACCCTATAAAGCAGGAAAATTAAGTGTAAAGAAAATGATTAGACTTAGAAAAATAAGTTTTTTACTGTACTTAAAGACCTTACTAAAAAAATGGGTTTTATATTTAGGCTTTGTCCCATACATTTATGACCTTATCAGCACCTATCTTCCAGAGCCACTCAGTAATTTTAGATTCCCCAATTGGGTGACCTACCCATCAATACTATTATTTTTACTCATCGCGGGTTATTTTTCTTGGTTGGAACTAAAAAATAAAGTTGATGAGTGCTTGATCAGTGAAACAGGCTTCAAATTAAAACCCCTTATTTATAATTTATCCGCTGATATGTATATATTAGATATTGAAAGCAGGATTAGAAAGTATGAAGGAGAGATTGAGATATTGAATAACATTGGCAACACCAGCAACCAATTAACAGGAATTGGATCCTTATTAAGCACTGTGAATTTAATAGATACTTCTAACACTAAGCCAAAAAAGGAAAACTATGAAAAATGGATAGATGACTTAAAAGTATTGAAAGATAAAGTAACTAATTTCTTATCAGAAAATAAAAATTTGTTTCTTTTCAATCTTATTATTTCAGTTAATCGCTATGACGAAAATATTGATATTAAAGCAATAATTAACAATAATTCAGAATTTATTGAAGCTGAAAAAATAGGTTTGCCAAAGGATACATCTGGTGAGTCTTCTTTTCCCTTCAATTTAAATCTTTTTACTCCAAAAAATATCGATAAAGATCCTTTTATAAGATACACAAATATAAGTAAAAAATCTCTTAACTGCAATTTTAAATACTTAAAGAAAGATTCATTCTATTATTTTCCATGGGAACCTATTTTCATCAAAATGGATGAAGGGAAAACTAATTTGAATATCTTCTTTAATTCAAAATACAGCAATGGTTTAAAAGAATATAATATCCAAATAAAGAAATCTGAAATTTTAGAAACAAAAGATCTTCTAGAAATAAAAAAGAAACTTTAAGTGTTCAAACATTAAAGTGCTCTTACCCAATTCTTTAGTTTAATTTTAAAGTTAGTATCTAAGCTATTTTTAAAATAATATTAGCCCCTCTGCTTTCTAAAGCTAGTAGCCCCAAGTATTGAAATTTCGAACCAAATTTTTAAAGTTTTAAGACAAATTAGCTATATAATTAAAAAATAAATCTTTCTGTTTCAAGTACTTATCTATTCATTTTTTAATTTAAATTAATTTTATAATTGTTTGAATATCTAACACTATTAGTTTGAAATTATAACATTATATGATATAATCTTAATAAAAAGGAGTCAATATGTCTATTTTAGAAATAAATACAAAAAAGAAATTAGGAAAGGTAATAAAAAAACATAGAGAAGAATTTAAATATTCTCAAGACAAGCTTGCAAAAAAAATGAATTTATCAAGGTCTGCAATTTCCTTAATAGAATCAGGGAAAAGAGACGTATCAAGTTCTGAATTAGCTTTACTTTCGAATATGTTCGATTTATCTATGGATGAATTGCTTTATAATAATAAGTGTGAAAAGGAAGTTAATTTAAAGGATAAAGCCGATAAACCAATATTTAATAAAGAAAAGTTTAAACAAATCTTATTTTATGTAATAGAAAAATGCGGCTCTAAAGTTAATATTGGAAAAACAGTAATATATAAATTACTTTACTTTATTGACTTTGACTATTATGAATTGAATGAAGAATATTTAACCGGGGAATTATACAGGAAAATAGATCATGGGCCTGCTCCGTGTCATTTCGAAGAAATAGAGAATGAGCTATTGGAAGATAAAATGGTTCTAAAAACAATAGTTCCATATCATGATTACAACCAAATTAAATATATTCCATTAGTGAAATCAAATATAAGTTTATTAAATGCTACTGAAAAAGAAATAATTGATAATGTAATAGAAAGACTATCTCCGATGAATGCAAAACAAGTTGAAGATTATTCTCATGAGGATATCCCATATGAAATTACTGATGATAGAAATATTATCAATTACGAAACTGTCTTTTATAGAAAAGATATGCATTCAGTTAGAGAGTAGTCATTAATGAACTTTTATTATCTTTCAGAATTCAATAAGGAATTTCTGAAATTATTAAAGAAATACTTAACCTTAAAAGAGGATTTAAACATTTTAAAACAATTTTTAAGTACTCATCCAGAAGGATTTCCTCCAAAAATTTTTCCAATCAGTAATCTGGGAATAAAAACCAAAGTATTTAAGGTTAAACAATTTCGTTGTAAATATTTAAAAGGCAGTGGCTCGAATAGTGGTATCAGAATTATTTATGCTTATTTTGAAGAGGAAAAGAAAATTGATTTCATAGAAATATATTTTAAAGGAAATCAAAGCAACCATAATAAAGAGAGAATTTTAAAATATTATAAATAGCTGGCAGCCCATTAGGGACTCGAACCATTAACTTTAATACTATTTATAGATAACACCTATAATCCTCTTTACCCACTTTCCCAACCAGCCCAACACTATATCAACTACCCCTCCTTCCCAAAGAAATA